>ENA-ORPK01002076-ORPK01002076.1-human-gut-metagenome-genome-assembly--contig:-NODE-2076-length-14447-cov-2.197471_pt1 | contig 14447 bp, 10 predicted proteins | sample MGYA00242139_ERZ509068 | MGnify/ENA primary metagenome ERZ509068 (study PRJEB26280, sample SAMEA2338687) | human gut metagenome | biome: human gut; feature: human-associated habitat; material: faeces... | reverse complement strand
CAATGTGCAATATCCGATGTTTTCGGTGTAGATATACACCCTGCAGCCAGGATCGGTCGCGGCATAATGCTCGATCATGCCCTGGGAATAGTAATAGGTGAGACGGCCGTAGTCGGTGACATGGTGTCCATGCTGCACGGTGTAACTCTGGGGGGCACCGGAAAGGTATCAGGAGATCGTCATCCCAAGATCGGGCGCGGAGTTATGATTGGAGCGGGGGCCAAGGTTTTGGGCAATATTCATATAGGAGAAGGGGCTAAGATCGGCGCAGGATCGGTGGTGTTGGACAATGTTCCTCCGCATACAACTGTTGCGGGAGTTCCGGCCAGAACGGTTGGTCGTCCCATCGAATACATGCCCTCGCTTTCAATGGATCAGACTTTGCAGGACGATTACTGTCCTGCTATGAGAAAGCCAACCTCTGTTTGATTATTTATGCGTTGTGCTTTCTCTTGATCGCAATTACGATTTGATGGTCATGGGAAATGTGGGAAAAACTCTCCTCCTTAGAATTTCGGATCGAAAGCAGTTTGTCCGTCGCCTTGAAATTCTTGGCGGAAAAAAGCCATATACAGCAATAAAAGATCTTTAAATTTGGTCGGATCCAGCCCGCTCAATTGTTTGACCGCATCAAAGCGTTTTTGAATGGTATTTCTATGTATTCCCAATTTGTCGGCAGTGCGGGAGACCTCCTGATCCTCGTTAATAAAGGTTATGACGGTTTCAATCAGCTTGTCGCCCTGAGATGAGGAATTAAAAACAGAATATATCGAATTAAGCAGATCCTGTTCGTTCAACTCTTCCAACACGTACGATGACAAATAGGACGGATCATCAAGATCTTTTATGGAGATAAGATCTCTTTCCGAATTTACATTTGTGGAGCTAATGGCCTTAAGGCCGAAGCGCAACAAGGAGATCATAAGTCTAAAGGATTTAATGCTTTTTCCTATATTCTCAAATCGTCCTATGCGTATGTGAATATTTTTATCGGCAACTGCGGCGGAAATAAGCTCCTGCTGTTGTACAAAGGTCCTCGGTCCTTCATTGAGTACTACGAATACATTGGGCTTCAGGACAATCAGATCAGAGCTGTTCGAGAGCTTTTTGATACCCTGAATGAGCTCAAACACCACCTCGTGAAAGGCAGCGGTTTTTTCTACAGCGATCAAATACAGGTATTTGGGGAGGGTAAGGTATGCAGACAGTTCCGCTTCCTTTTTGGAGTCAATATTCTTGTCGGCGTATGGATCCAAAACCAAAGAGGCAAATTCCATATCTCTTATGCTTGATTTGCAATTATTCGCTTCATTGGTTAAGGCTTGATTTATAAGTAATTCGGCTGTAAGAAAGGCGAGCTCAGCATAACGGGCTATTTCATTCGGGTTGCCGGTAACACCTAAAACCATTTGCACCTGTCCGTCCACGATGATGGGTTGGTTGATGCCGGGAGCTACTCCCTTGAATAGGTTGGCGTCCTCAGGATAAATATTGACGCGTTTTTTTTCTACGGCTGCCTTGCGACCGGCCTCGTGGATCTTTCCTATACGGGCTTTATCTCCAGATGCAAAGATAACTCCGTTAGGAAGTATAACGTTGACGTTGTGAAAGATGATCTTCATGGATCTCTTCACAATCAAATCGGCAATTTCTTGAGATAAAAGAATTTTTTTACTCCTTGAAGCAACAAAACCTTAAAGACAAATTACCTAAGGGATACTCCGCTCTTCAAATATGAGTCTCGATCGGCAGGGCTTTTACGCTGCAGAAATCTTATTTTTACAAAATCAGGTTTAACCGATATGACGCAAAATGTATCTTATGTGAGGTTGCAAAGAATTATCTCCGCCAGCTACGTCTGCATCAGTATAGCATTTGTAAACCCCCTGCTTTAAATGCGAAGGATTAAGCAGGGGGCTCTTTACTTACTGCTTAATAGCATACACTCGAAGCGCATTTTCAACGGTTTTTTCAATAAGCCTCTGGGCATTGCTTATCGATTGCTCAAGGAGCATGGGGCCGTCACAGATTGAAAACATAGCTTGGATGTTGCAATCATACAGAGCCGATGCGTCGTCGGTATACGATCCGCATATAGCAATAGCGGGAATGCCGTGCTTGGCGGCTCTTAGTGAAACACCTACCGGAGCCTTGCCGTTTATGCTTTGTCCGTCCATACGTCCTTCTCCCACGAAAACCAGATCGCAACCTTGCAGTTTGTCGTCAAATTTAAGCAGATCCAGGACGGTTTCAATACCGGACTGCAGTTTGGCATTGCAGAAGAACAAGAGTGCTGCGCCCATTCCGCCTGCGGCTCCGGCACCCGATATATTGATGCAATCAGAACCGAAGTAATCGCTTAGAATTTTGGCGTAATTGGACATGCCGTCCTCAAGCTCCTTAAGGACCTCGGGAGAGGCACCCTTTTGCTTTCCGAAAACGAAAGTGGCTCCGAGCTTGCCCAGCAAAGGATTGGTAACGTCGCAGGTGCCCACAAAATCTGAGGATAATACCTCCTTATTGAAGGCTGACATATCTACGGATCCTATTTTGCTAAGATCCTTACTCTTGATAGGGGAGGGAATGAGTTGTCCTTCCTTATCGAAGAATTTAGCCCCCAAGGCTTGAGCAAAGCCGGCTCCGCCGTCATTGGTAGCACTTCCTCCCAAGCCTATTTTGAAGAAGCGTATACCTTCCGACAGGGCCTTCGCTACGCATTCTCCAAGACCGTAGGTTGTGGTTTCGCGTACGTCGAGCTTATTACGGTCATATTTGTATATGCCGCAGCATTGGGCCATCTCCAATACCGCACTGTGTTCGTTCTGCATGAAGCAACAAGTGGTTTTTTCCCCGTAGGCGCCGGTAACCTGCATAGTTTTCTTGACAAAAAGCTCACCGAGTAGGGGCTGTTCCAAAGCATCAATCAGCCCCTCGCCTCCGTCGGAGATGGGTAAATTAACGACCTCAGCATCCTTTTTAACCCTCAGAATACCGCGTTTAACGGCCTCCCCCGCATCAAAGGCGGAGCAACTGCCCTTAAATGAGTCCATCGCCACTACGATCTTGAGCTTCTTCCCATTTTCCTCAGAATGAGGAGCATCATCGTGATCAAGGGATGCTCGTAATTCGCGTTTGTTGATCTTGCCGTTGTTGGTACGGGGCAATTCATGCACGTAATATATGTCTACAGGTCGCTGATATGATGCCAAATGCTCGTGCAGGTAATTTTTAAGATCGTCGGTTTTGAATTCGCAACCGGGTTGGGTCAGAATGAAAGCTACGGGGACCTCTCCGTATAATTCGTCTTTTTTGGCGACCAGTGCGACCTCAACTACATTCGGGAAGTTTGAGATGATGCTTTCTACCTCGGGGCAGAAAACTTTTTCACCGCCGCGATTTATGATGTCCTTTACGCGATCCTTAATGAATAGCTCTCCGCTCGGGGAGAGATATCCCACGTCGCCGGTATTTAGAAATTCTCCGGAGAACAGTTTTTTGGTGTTCTCATTTACGGGGAAGTATGATTTGATAACCATATCTCCGGCTATGTATATGAGCCCGGTTTCTCCTGCCGGCAGGATGTTGCCGTGTTCGTCGCGGATCTGGACTTTTGAGCCCAAGGAGGGAGTTCCCGAGGACATACATTTTTCAGTACGTGAGACGTCGCCGCGATAAATGGTTAAGGGTGAGGTGGATTCGGTCAAGCCGTATATGGAATGAATTTGTGCATTGGGGAAGAGCTTATTCAAAGAGCGAATGATCCCCTCATTCAAACGACCGGCACCGCAGGCTATGGATCTAAGCGAGGGCAGACTCACGGCACCGCCCTTTAAATACTCGCTGTGCAAAATTGCAAATACCGTAGGAGAACCGTGCAAGAAGGTAACGTTATGATCACGTATAATCTTTAAGATCCTGTCGGCATGGAAGCGTTTTTCCAGATAAATAGTTCCTCCCAGATCAACAAACAGGGCCAGAATGGCCGAAAGTCCGGTGATGTGGAAGATGGGTACTGCCAAAATAGTGGAGTCTTCGGAGGTTAGTTTTAGGCCGTCCTTATAGGCCAAAGCTGCAGCTCGCAAATTGTCATTGCTGATCACAGCTCCCTTTGGTGCACTGGTGGTACCGGAGGTAAACATGATCACCGCCGTATCCGATCCCTTTATGCTGTCGTCCTCCATGAGCTCCAATTTGTCATAGGCACGATAATCGGCAAACAGTCTTAGGGAAATACGTTTTTCCTTCGGTAACAATTGCTTGACAAAGGGTTGCACGTCTTCATCAAACAGCACCAGCTTCGGCATCAGCTGATTTAGTAAATTGGTAAAGCCGTCCGTTTTGATCTTTGTGGAAATTGGAACCACGATCACACCGAGGGCGTTGGCAGCATACAGCAGGGCGCAGAATTCCACAGTATTACCGAGGGCATTAAAAATTACATCACCCTTTTTGAAATCATTTTTTTGCAAAAAAGAGGCGCAACACTTTACCTCGTTTAAAAATTGCGAACTGGTGAGAGAACGGCCTTCATAAACTAAAAGCGGTTTGTCGGGAAACTGAGCGGCAGTTTTGATTAGACTTGAAATTAAGAAGCCGGCCATATGAACTCCGAAATTTTTATAGCTGATTGACTTTAAGCAGATTGTTATGCCAAATGTTTTGCGGTAAAGGTCCGATCATGGCATTTACGGCAAAATACTTGATTATAAATTTACTACGTTTAAAAAATTTCCTCAAAAATGGAGCGGCTTAAACAAAGGCTTTACACCGCTCCAAGCTCACAAACTAAGGAGTTTTAAATCATGAGTAGTGAATATTGTTAGGGTTTGGTGAAGTACATGGAAATACCCTGACCGCCGCCTATGCACATGGAGATCATGGCATCCTTCTTATCGGTTCTCTGCAATTCATACATAACCTTAATGGTCAGTATGGCACCGGTAGCACCCAAAGGATGGCCGATGGAAATGCCGCCGCCGTAAATGTTGACCTTCTCAGGATCGAGGTTTAAGTCACGGCTTACAGCGAAAGCCTGACTGGCAAAGGCTTCATTGATCTCGAACATATCGATCTTGGTGAGATCAAGACCGAGCTTCTTGGCAAGCTTTTCAGATGAAAACTTCGGAGAATAGCCCATAAGCTCAGGCTTAAAGCCGGCTACGGCATAATCAACTACCTTAAGCATGGGCTTTAAGCCTAGCTCGTCGGCTTTTTCTTTGCTCATAAGAACAACAGCACCTGCGCCGTCGTTCAGGCTTGAGGAGTTGCCGGCAGTTACGGTACCGTTTTCCTTAACAAAGCAGGGCTTTAACTTGGCAAGCTTCTCATAGGTCTGATCAGCTCTCGGTCCCTCGTCGGTATCGAAGACGGTGACGCGTCCCTTACGATCCTTGAGCTCAACCGGCAATATTTCATCCTTGAATTTTCCGTCAGCGATAGCCTTGCTGGCTCTCTGATGGCTGCGAAGCGCAAATTGATCCTGCTCCTCACGAGTCACATGGTAATCTCTGGCTACATTTTCAGCGGTTATGCCGTTGTGGTTGCCGTCCAAGGGCCAGGTCAAAATGTCGATGACTCCGTCCTCAAAGGTCTTGTGACCCATTCTTGCACCCCAACGGGCTTCCTTAACGTAGTAGGGTAAGCGGGAGGTGCTTTCTACACCGCCAGCAACAACAACGTCAGCGTGACCTGATATGATCTCAAGGTATGCATCGGCAATAGACTGCAATGATGAGCCGCATTGACGGTTAACCGAATAGGCAGTGGCACTCTCCGGGAGTCCGCCCTTTAGGCTTATGCAACGGGCGATGAAGCCGTCCTCTGCAACCTCACCAACTTCACCGATGATGCATTCATCGACAATGGCCGGATCAATCTTGGCGCGTTTAACCGCCTCTCTTACTACCATGGCTCCCATATCGATGGTGCTGACGGTCTTTAAGGAGCCGCCGAAGGTACCTACGGGAAGTCTTGCACCGCTGACAATTACTACTTCTTTAGTCATTTCCAAAATCCTCAAAATTTCTTAACGCTGTGTTTTATTCGATATAACAATTATTTGTCGTATTTATAGAAGCCCTGGCCTGATTTACGTCCCAGGTGACCTGCCTTGACCATGGTTTCAAGCAGGGGGCAAGGACGGTATTTGCTGTCGTGGAAGCCGTTATAAAGACCGGTCATTGTGGCGAGCATGGTGTCGATACCGACGAAATCGGTAAGCTCCAGCGGTCCCATGGGCATGTTGGCGCCCAATTTCATGGCAGTGTCTACGTCCTTAGGATCGGCTCCCTCCATCACCATAAAGGCAGCCTCGTTCTGCATGGGCACCAGGATGCGGTTGACGATAAAGCCCGGTAACTCGGGAGCGTCTACGGTTTCCTTGTGAATGCTTTGAGCAAATTCCTTGACGGTGTTATAGGTCGCATCATCGGTAGCCAGGCCGCGGATTAATTCAACAAGCTTCATTACGGGAGCAGGATAGAAGAAGTGCACGCCCATAACCTGATTGGGACGATCGGTTACGGAGGCTATTTCGGAAATGCTTAAGCCCGAGGTATTGCTGACAAGGATGGCTTCCTTTTTGCAAGCCTTGGCCAGCTCTGCAAAGACAGCTTTTTTGATTTCAATCTTTTCAGGAACGGCCTCGATCACCAAATCGGCATCGGCAGCAGCTTGATAGGAGTCGGCGTATGCAATCCTTGCAACCACTGCATCAGCTTCCTCACGAGTCATCTTGCCCTTGGCAACCTTCTTGTCGTACAGCTTCGCAGTGGTGGTCTTGGCCTTTTCAATGGCGCTGGGGAAGGTGTCGATGTTAGTAACGTTGTAGCCTGCCTGAGCACAAGCTAAGGAAATACCGTTACCCATAAGACCTGAGCCGATAACAACAACTTTCATTTTTTACCTCGGTTAAATTACCAAAATACTTTAAACAATCATTCCGCCGCCTACGTTTATGACCTCTGAGGTTATGTAGGCAGCTTCGTCGGAAGCTAGGAAGGCGACCAGATTGGCCACATCGCTGGGTTTACCCGCATATCCCATGGGAATGCGACTTTCCATGCTCTTCCAAGGCTTTCCGTCTTGAATTTCTTTTAACTTCAATGTCATCGGAGTTTCAATAAACCCTGGGCAGATTGCGTTGCAGGTTATACCGTGCTCGGCATTTTCTCTGGCCGCTGTTTTTGTCAATCCGACAACCCCTGCTTTGGCCGCAGCATAATTCGCCTGTCCGATGTTTCCTAACCAACTGCCGGATGAGATGTTGATGATCCTTCCGTAGTTGCGGGGACGCATATGCTTGACGGCCTGTTGCGTACAGTAAAAGGTGCCGCTTAAATCTACGTCGATAACCCGTTGCCACTGTTCAAATGTCATTTTGTGCAACATGGCATCGCGGTTGATGCCGGCGCAATTTACTAGGATGTCAAGTTTTCCCTTCTGTTCGATTACCTCTTTAAAGCTTTTTTCTACATCATTGGCGTCGGATATGTCCGTGAGAATGAAATCTGCCTTACATCCTATTTGGGCAATCAAACGTAATGTGTCTTCGCAAGGAGCGGTGTCAAGAACGGTCACCGCGGCTTTGCTTTCAGCCAATTTAAGTGCTATGCCTTGTCCGATGCCGCTGCTGCCGCCCGTGACTATCGCTACCTTGCCTGCTAAATTCATAATTAAAACCTCGTACTATTTAAGAATTTTCTCCTTAAGGCCGTACGTTCCCTCGTTATAGATATCCGTATCGATAACCTTAAGGTCCTCGCTTAGGATAGGTTTAAATTCCATTAAATCCAGTACATCTTTTTGTAAATCGACTCCGGCCGCAATTTCCATGAGCATTACGCCTTCGGGAACAAGCTTAAACACGGCGCGCTCGGTAACGATCCAAACATCCTGTCCCTTGTCACGGGCAATTTTGCCGTTGAAGGAATACTGTGCTACCTGCTTGACCATCTTGCGGATCTTGCCTTCCTGTTTGATGTGCAGCTTGTGATCCTCAAAGGAGAAATCGCAACCTGAGGCCGTGAAGGTGCCGCAGAAGATGATCTTTTTGGCATTTTGCGTGATATCGAGGAAACCGCCGGCACCGGTGCAGCGAGGCCCCATCTTGGTGGCATTGATATTGCCCTCGCCGTCTAACTCTCCAAAGCCCATGAAGGTAACGTCGACACCGGCTCCGTCGTAGTAGTCCATCTGCGCCACGTGAGTGATCATGGCACAAAGGTTTTTGCCCACTCCGAAGTCAATTCCGCCCGATTGTACGCCGCCGTAAATACCGGACTCGACGGTGATCATGATGTCCTCATTGATCTTTTCCTCGTTGGCAATGTTGCCTACTACGTCGTTAGGAATGCCGGTACCGAGGTTGATGATGTTGCCGGGTTTGACCTCCTCCAAGGCGCGACGACCGATCACCTTTCTTACGGTCAGGGGCAGGGGCTCGATGGAGTCCGCCACTACACGGGATTGTCCGCTGTAGGAGGGATCAAAATACCAAGACGAGGATTGACGGTGATCCGTAAGGGGATTGTCACAGACGACTACGCCGTCGATGAATACGCCCGGAACGGTAACACTCTTGGGATTTAAGGTACCGTTTTGCACTATGCGCTTGACCTGAGCAAAAACCTTGCCTCCGAAACGTTTGGCAGCCAGCACGCCCTCGAGTACCTCAAGCTTCATAGCCTCCTCGTCGGTGGTGAGGTTGCCCATTTCGTCACATTCCGTACCGCGAATGATGCAGACATCGATGGGAACCTTCTTGTAAAAGAGGTATTCCTCTCCGTCAACCTTCATTACGTCTATGAGATCCTCAAGGGGCTTGGTGCGACTGTTCATCTTGCCGCCCTCGTAACGAGGATCAACGAAGGTGCCCAAGCCCACCTTGGAGATCTTGCCCGGAAGGCCGCAGGCCATGCTGCGGTAAAGCTGAGCGATCTGACCCTGCGGCATGCAGTATGCTTCAACCTGATTGTTGGCGATTAGCTGCATCCAGCCGGGCATCAGGCCCCAGTGCGAGCCGATGATCCTTTTGGTCAGCTTCTCATGGGCCAGATGTAACAGGCCGTCTTTACGATCGCCCTGTCCGCAGGAGTGCAACACGGTGAGATCGCAGGGGTGACCGGTTTCCAAGAAGGTCTTTTCAATATCCTTGAGTATGGATTCTGCGGCACTTACCAGCGTCATAGCGATGGGGCACACGGTCATACCGTCTTTGATCTGGGCAGTCACATCAGCAGGTTTTAAGACCTTAACCTTGATCATTTTTATATTCCTTAAAGCTGTTTACTTTTGTTTTTAACCTAACGTTGTGTTCAATTCTTTATTCATTGCATCTTGTTACTGATAACCGAGTAAGTTCGGCAGGAAGGTGGAGATGCTCGGGAAGAAGGTCAGGAGCAACACGCACACTGTCAGTGCCAGCAGGAAAGGCAGTACACCTACGAACACTCTTTCCACGGTGGTCTTGGCAATGCGCGACGATACGAAGAGGTTGACGCCCAAGGGAGGAGTCAGCATACCGACGTTGGTAGCAAGAACCATCAAAATACCGAACTGGATTGGATCAATACCCAAGGCATTGGTGGTGGGCATAAGCACCGGGGTCAAGATGATGATGAGGGCCAAAGTCTCCATGAACATACCGAGTATGTAGAGCATGCCTACGATGAGCAGCAACACAACTATGGGGTTAGAGGAGAAGGTGGTGATCATGTCCGAAAGCTTGAGCGGAGCATTTTCCAAGGTGAGGATCTTGCCCAAAAGCGTGGAGGTGGCCACGATGACGACTACGGTTCCGCAGACCATGACGCCGCTCATGATGGCCTTCCAGATGTGAACCCAGGTTAAGCAACGGTTGATGACAGCACCTACGAAGATGGCGTATGCCACGGCGATGATGGATGCCTCTACGGGAGTGGCGATGCCGAGATAAATTGAGCCCAGCACTATGAACGGGGTGAAGAGCGAGAAGAAGCCCTTGCGGCAGGAGGTTAAAAACTCCTTGAGGTCGAACTTGAAGTTCTCGTCACCGTGATAGTTGTTTCTCTTGGCGATGATATAGGTGGTAAGGCACAGAGAGAAGGCCACAATGAAGCCGGGAATGAAACCTGCGGTGAACAGACCGGTTACGGAAACGTTACCTAACACCGCAAACATGATCATGGAGTTTGACGGCGGGATCAAGGTACCGATAGTACCGCCTGCGGCCGTAATGGCAGCTGCGTGCTCGGGCTTGTATGAATTCTTCATCATCGAGGGGATGAGAATGGCGCCGATGGCAGCGGTGGTGGCGGTACCGGAGCCGGCGATGGCGGCAAAGAAGGTACAGGCCAGAATGGTGCAGATGCCTAAGCCGCCGAAGGAACGCCCCACGATCTGTTTTACTACCGTGATGATCTGATTCGTAATATTACCGTATTCCATTAAGGTACCAGCAACCACGAAACTGGGAACGGCCAGCAACGGGAATATATTAAGACCGTCAAATAATGAGTTGTGAATAATGGACAGAGGCAGAATGTCCGTGCATAAAAGAGTGATGCAGGAGCTTGCGGCCAGAGCCATAAAAATGGGGATCCCGAGCAGGAACAGTCCTGCCATTGAGAATAAAAGTATTTCAAGAGGAGACATAAATAACTCCGTTTTTCCGTTGGTGCTTTTGAATTAGATGGTCATGTCTTTAAGGGTGCCGGCTTTAAAATGCACCCAGTAGTCTTCAAGTATGCGAACGCTGCTCAATACGAAGGCCACGGGGATCACAGCCTCAACGTAATATTTGGGGAAGCCCAGGGTTTGTGAGATTTCCGGGAATTCTATGCTCTCGACAATGACCTCACAGCAGGTATAGGCAATAAAAACGTTGAAAAAGATCCAAACCAGATCACGCAGTATGCGTATGACAAAGCGGGTTTTCTGGCTGAATTTCATAAACTGAACGGTAATGCAGACGTGCTCGCAACGTTTGCTGGCAAGCGCCATGGCAAAGAACACCGCCCAGATGAAGCAAAATCTTGAGAGCTCCTCGGCCCACGCAACGGCGGTTCCGGCTACGGCTCTGACTACGGCTTGGACCAGCAGGGCAAAGATCATGGTGCCCAGACAAAAGCCGCTCATGCATTCTTCGAAATTACGGAAATAAAACTTTAAAAAACGGGGCATATTCGCTAATTCTCCACCTTTTCTTAAAACCGGCCCTTGCGAGCCGGTTGCTTGCGATCAGGCAGTTTTTACTGCTCAACCACACCTACGACCTTGTCAACAAGAGCTTTGCCGCCGACCTTGTCGTAGAAATTAGGCCATATGGACTTGGCGGCCTCCTGCCACTTATCCTCGTCCTTTAAGGTGGAGATCTGCATGCCGTGATCGATGCAGTCCTGCTTGGCTACACCGTCCTGCTCCTCAGACCAATCCCACTCGCCGTGAACAGCCTCCTCGGCGGCCTTGGCAAGTAATGCCTTGGTATCGTCGTTTAACTTGCGATACCACTTCTCGGAGACGAGCAGAGGTCCGATCCACAGTGTGCAGTGCACCTCGGTCAGATATTTCTGAACTTCCCAGAATTTCATGTCGCGCATTACGGTATACGGATTTTCCTCACCGTCGATTACGCCCTGCTGTAAGGCGTTGAACACCTCGGACCAGGCCATGGGGTGAGGCTCGATGCCGAAGGATCTGTAGGTGGCAAGCTGCATCTCGGAGGGGGAGACGCGGATCTTAAGCCCCTTCATGTCCTCCATCTTTTCAATGGGATGCTTGGAGTTGGTCAGGTAGCTATAGCCGCCGATGAGCCAATGAAGGGGACGGGTTCCGCTTTCCTTGGCAATGGTATCGTTAATGTCTTTGGCTAGGTCAGAGTCGAATACCTTGCGGGCATCCTTTGCCGTCGGGAAGATATAGGGCAGGGTGAAAACACCGGCAGAGGGAGCAAAGGCAACGAGATTGTTGCCGGTTAAGGTGGACATCTGGATCTCGTTGTTACGTAGCTGTTTGACGTTTGCCTGCTCGTCACCTAAGGATCCGCCGTAGAAGATCTCCATTTTGATCTTACCGCCGGATTCCTTTTCGACGATCTCCTTGACCTTGTTTAAGCATATGCCATGATGCGAGGCCTCGATGTTAGCGGTGGCAGCGCGGATCTTCATTTCTTTGTATTCTGCGGCGGAAACTGAAGAGCATACTGCAGCAACGGCTATTGCACACAGTGCGGTGGTTAATTTCTTCATACGGTTCTCCTGTTGGTTTGAAAGATTTAGAGATGAAGTAATTTTCATTTGCATCTCTATGCTGAAATGTTAGTAAATAATAAAACGCTAAAATAAGCCTATCATCTCAAAAAATATCTTTTATCTATGTATGCAAGATGTGCAATTGCATATATGCGTTTGCATACAAAATACGATATATATAATTTTAATAAAAAAGATCTAGTAGCTGAAAAAATGTGTATTTATATAAGAAAAGAGAGCTTTGTCGGGTTCTGACCATTTGTTTCGCACACGACAGATGCACAATTTACGTGAACGGGGTAAGATGGACTGAAACAAAATGAACACTGGAGCTTTTGGGGATCAAAATGCGCATACGAGATCTGTTGAAGATGCAGGCGGTTGATTTGCATCCTGAGGTAAAGGACAAGGGAACGGCTATCAACCGTCTTGTCGACTTGGTTGCACAAACCGGTTGCCTCAATGATGTCGAACGCTTTCGACAGGCCGTTTTTGATCGTGAAAGTAAAAGTTCTACCGGACTTGGGGAGGGAGTTGCCATCCCTCATGCCAAAAGTGCGGGGGTAAGCTCCCCCGCCTTGGCCGCCATAAAGAACGGTATCGATTTTGATTCTCTGGACGGCAGTAAGGCCTCTTTGTTTTTTATAATTGCATCCCCGCACAAGGCCTCCGATGAGCATATAGACGTTTTGGCCCATTTGTCTTCATTACTAATTGATAAGGAAGTGCGTGAACGTTTAATGAAGGCCGAAAGCTCAGAGGAGTTTTTGGAGATCATAGATGCAGCGGAGGGAGAACCTGACAAGGATGAGAACGCTGAAAAGGAAGGTAACGAGAGGGTAAGCTACGCCTGTACGGCAGGATTGTCGCATACTTATCTTGCGGCCGAGGCCTTGGAAAGAACGGCTCGGGATCTGGGGATCTCAATAAAGGTTGAGGCTGACGGTGCGGCCGGAAACAGAAATCCCCTGTTGCCTGAGGATATAGCTCAGGCAAAGGCGGTGATAGTAGCGGCCGATCGTACCGTGCGCATGAACCGTTTTATAGGAAAGCCTCTGATACGAGTGGGCGTCAACGACGGTATCAACAAACCAGAGGAGCTCATCACCAAAGCACTGAGTCCGGATTGCCCGCACTATTCCTTGGTAATGCGTACCGAAGCCGTCTCCCTACCCATGCGCATGTACCGTCATTTGATGTCGGGATTGACCTATATCATGCCTCTTGCGGCTACGGCCGGCATTCTCTCGGCATTTGCCAATCTGCCTTTTTTAAATGGAACGAATGTCAGTTTTTTCTTCGATACCATAGGCTACAGCATAGGCATTTTACTCATGCCGGTATTGTCTGCCTTCATAGCCTTCTCTATAGCAGGACGAACGGCCTTGGTAGCAGGCTTCACGGGCGGCGTTATGGCGGATATTTCCGGAGCCGGAGTTATAGGCGCTCTGATAAACGGCTTTGCCGGAGGGATGATCGCATACACGACGGCGGTCTTTGCGCAAAGGTTTCTCAAGGGGCACGATGCTATGTTCGCTCTTCTGGTCTATCCGTTGGTGGGGGCCTTGGGAGTTACGGCGGTGGCGGAGTTCGTTACCAATATTCCTGCAAGCTTCCTTGACTCACATATAAATTCCTTCATCAATAATGCTGGAATGGTTCCGCGAGTGCTGATTGGCGCTGTGTTGGGACTTATGATGTCCGCAGATATGGGCGGACCACTGAACAAAATATCATATGCCTGCGGTGTATTGTTGCTTGCAGATTCATTGCCTGAACCCGGAGCAGGTAGCAGGATCATGGCAGCTGTAATGGCCGGCGGCATGGTTCCACCGTTGTCGGCAGGTTTAGCCTCGCTTCTGGCAAGACCGCTTTTTTCGCCGCGTGAAAAGAAACTAAGCCTGACGGCTTTGGGAAAGGGCTTGGTTTTTGTTACGGAAGGGGTGATGCCCTCCCTGCTGATAGCACCGCGTCGCATGCGCTTTGCCTGTTTTACGGGATCGGGGGTAGCAGGGGCCGTATCCATGGCCTTCGAATGCGGAGTATGCGCTCCTCACGGAGGAGTATTTATCATTCCGCTGTCGCCCCAATTTCTACATTATTCGATGGCCATAGCAATAGGAACAGCTGTCGGAATGCTCCTTTTTATTCTCGGGCGTATAGGGGTAAAATTCCAGCACAAGGCTTGAGTTGCGGATGCAAGCCCCCGTATCAACCGGG
>ENA-ORPK01002073-ORPK01002073.1-human-gut-metagenome-genome-assembly--contig:-NODE-2073-length-14459-cov-3.329492_pt1 | contig 14459 bp, 14 predicted proteins | sample MGYA00242139_ERZ509068 | MGnify/ENA primary metagenome ERZ509068 (study PRJEB26280, sample SAMEA2338687) | human gut metagenome | biome: human gut; feature: human-associated habitat; material: faeces... | reverse complement strand
TCTATTGTCGTTATGGCTGCCCTATCTATGCAAGTTAATGCAAAAGAGTTACAGGCACAAGTTCAAAGAAACACAACAAGTGTTCCTAACATTTATACCCAACAAAATGTCAATACAGTAAAATCAATTTCTCAACCATATCCTGAAATTGCAAAATTGATTGAATACAATCATTGCGATGAAGCAGATGCAAAATTAAAAGAAATGATTGAAGTTAAACCAAATGATATTAATTTACAAGCTTTGAGAGCGGTTTCAATGGCTAAACAACACAAACTTGAACCGGCTCAATTTGAATTAGATAAATTATTGAAAAAAGCTCCTAAAAACCCTATTTTGCACTATGCACAGGGTTATGTTTATATGCAACGCCAAACAGCTTCTGACGTTGATTATATTAAAACAACCAGAGGACTTATTAATTCTGCTATAAAAGAATTTGTTACAGCAGTAAATCTTGATTCAAAATACTATCAGGCATACAATGCAATGGGCGTTGCAACATTGAAATTGGGTAATAGAAATGATGCAATGGATTTGTTTAATACCGCATTGAAAATCAACCCAGGATTTGCAAATGCTCACGATAATGTTGGTGTTGTTCAAATGATGAACGGTGATCTTGACGCTGCAGAAAAAAGTTTTATGAGTGCTATGAAATACAACACTCACAACCCGACTGCATGGTATCACATGGCACAAGTTGAAACACGTAGAGCAAATTACTCAAAAGCTTTGACTTGGGTTAACCACTCATTGCACGTAAATCCAAATTCTTCTCCTGCATTGACTTTGCAAGGTGAATTATATTTGAAACAAGGTAACCAAGCAGCCGCAATTAATTCGTTTAAAAAAGCTCAATTGGTTAAACCTGAAAACGCAAGACCTTATATGAACCTTGCAACAATCTATGAAAACCGTGCAGATGAAGAGTTCGCAATGGAACAGTTAAAAACAGCACTTGCTATTAATCCTAACAACTCTGAAAGCAAATTGAGAATTGCAAACATGGCTTTGCACATAAGAAAATATGACCAAGCACTTGATTATTACTCAAAACTTGTAGGCGATTCTACATATAATGATGATGCAATCGTAGGTTTGGCAAATACATATTATGAAATGGCAAAAGACCGTGGTGAAAATAACGGAATTACAACAAACAAAGAAGTTTATCTTGCTTATGACTACATAAACAAAGCAATAGAAAAATGTCCTGAGGATTTAGAACTTCACCTTGCAAAATTGAAACTTGCAAGGCTTATTCACCAAGATCCACTATCTCGTGACAGCTTGAACTACATTGTACAAGCTGCAGGAAACAACTTGATGGATAACGTAATCAAAGGTGAAGCTTATCTTGCTTTGGGTAGAGAAAAAGATGCTGTTTACACATTTGAAAATGCAGTTAACTTCTCAAACTCTGTTGACGATGATTTATATTTAGCTGAAATTCTTGTTCATAACAAACAATTTAGAACAGCTAGATTAGCATTGCAAAAAGCTTTGATGAAAGATCCTGATAACGTAATTGCGAAAAATGGTATTGAATACATCAATCTTTGCGAAACAAAATCAAACGAATTCTTTGATATTGCGCAACACGAATACCAAGAAAACAACTACGCATCAGCAATTGAATACTGTAACCGTGCAATCGACTTTTACCACAACAGCCCTCAAATTGCTAAGTTGAAGGCAATGTCTTATGAAAAAGAATTGAACTATCGTGGTGCAGTAAAATACTATCAGCAATACTTAGCTCTTAATCCTAACGCATCTGATAGAGATGATGTAATGAAACGTATTGAAAAAATGCGTCCAAAATCTAACTAGTTTAAGTTGAGATATAAGAACAATTTAATACGCCGAATAAATAACAAAACCCAGACTAAAATGAAAAAATTCGATATACGAAAAACATTTGATATATTTTTGAGAGAGCCCATCAGTGTATTAACTGAGGGGCTGTTTCAACTTGTAAACATTGAAAACAATATTTTTAATCAAAAACCTTACGTAAATGTAGATTTTGTAAATAGAAAAACTCAAATAACAGTTGTTAATAGTGAAAAAATGTATAATTTGTTCCAAAAAGTATTGTTTAAGCGAAAATTAAAAGAACAAAAAGAAAAAGCAATTAAGCAATAAATGGATTAATGGCATTTTATGCTTTCTATTTAATCTTCCATTTTTCTTGTAGTCTGTTCAATCTACCTGTACTTTGTAGGTTATCTATAATGTAATTAACTTTTGTGGTTAATCTTTCAGAAGCGTCGTCTTTTCTAAATACTACGGCATAAGGTTCTTTGGAATAACGTTTTGGTAAAAGTTTTACGGATTTGTCGTTTGTTGAAAATCCCATTAAGACGGTATCATCGGCAACAATTCCGTCTGCTTTACCTGCTTTTAGTGCAGAATAAGCATCGTGGTATGTTTTGTAACCGATTACGTTAACTTCCGGAACATTTGAACGCAAATTTTTCTCACTGGTTGAGCCAAATACGATAATGAGCTTTTTGCCCTCAAAATCCCTTAGAGAAGTGGCTTTACTGGAACTCCTAACCAGAATAGCTTGCCCTGCAATGAAATAAGGTGAAGAAAAGTTCAAAAACTGTTGTCGTTGTGCAGTTATAGACATAGTCGCAACAAGGCAGTCAACTTCACCGGAATTAAGTTTCATAATTCTATTTGAAGCCGTTACCGGAACAAGTTCCACCTTCTTGCCATCTCCAAGAATTCCTCTTGCGATAAGTCTTGCAAGATCAATGTCATAGCCGACAATGTTTCCATTTTTGTCTTTAAAGCCAAATGGTGGTGCATCGCTACGAACACCAACAATTAATCTGTCTCTTTGAGTAATTGTTGCCAAATCATCGCTTACTGCGGTTTTCTTTCCGCATCCGCAACAAGTTAAACATAAAACTAATAACGCCAAAATAATCTTTTTCATAATAATTTACTCTACTATAAAATTTTTAATCATGCAAAAAACAACCAATTTCCAATTACTTTGCTTCTTTTAAAATAACAATAGTTTCTTCAATCTCGGTTTTTAAGTATTCAAGTTGTTGATTGATTGTGTTTTCGTTGTATAGGTACCCTGCGCCTGTATATGCAAGATAAGGTTTGTATTGTTCAGCTTCTTGTCTCAAAGTCGCAACAGCTTTGGAATGGTTGCTTAGTTCTTGTAATTTTTTGAACGAAACAAAATTTATTTCCGGTTTACCCTCATATTCGTTTTGCATATATTCGACAGTTTGAGTAAAGAAAAATACTTTTGCATTGAATTTTTGGACATCGAGTTTTTTTTCAATGCATAGCAAAAGATTCTCGAGTTGTGGAATAACATCTGCATTAAGTTCATTCACATAAGGAGAGCGTTTATCCTCTTTGAGAATAATGTTTACAAAAGCGGGATTATCTCTTGGAACAGGTTTGATTTCTTGTGAAGAGTTAAAATTTTTAGATTCTTCAAACATCGGCTTTGTTTTTTGAGGCTCGGAAGTTTTGAAGTTTTTAGAAATATCAGGAAGCTTTCCGACATAACCTTTTCCGTCAGCTTGAACTTCAACATTAGAGGTATCAACTTTTGGTTGTTCTTTCTTTTTCCAACCCCAAGCATAACAGCTCGATGTACTTAGTATTAGCGCAATTGATAAAACTAAAAATTTCCTCATACCATGATTATAATAATCCAGCGACAAAAGTCATCATTTGTTTAATGGAATAAATATTTATCCAATCCTACAACAATTCTTCAATTGCCAAAACTACATCATTTACGGTTCTGATTTGTTTAAAGTTTTCTGGAGAAATTTTCTTTTCGGTAAACTCTTGTAATTTTACCGCTAAGTCTACTGCGTCAATGCTGTCTAGTTCTAAATCCTCAAAAAGGTTTGCATCAAGCGTTAATTTTTCCGGTGCAATTTCAAAATCGTCTGTCAAAATTGTTTTTAGTTTTTCAAAGATTTCTTCTTGTGAATATTTTTTACTCATCTGCATAAATCCTTATTGAATATTTTTTCTTACAAAATCAGCTATTGTCTTAACAGAATAAAAATGTTTTTTATTTTCTTCTTTATTATCGTCCAAATCGATGTGATATTTCTTTTTCAAAGCCATACCAAGTTCAAGGGCATCAATGCTGTCCAAACCTAAGCCACTTTCAAACAAAGCTTCTTCATCATTAATATCATCAATCGTAATATCTTCTAACTCTAAAGAGTCAATTATTAGAGTTTTAATTTCGTTTTCTAAGCTCATCTTAATCCACCTGTTAATATTTATAACCTAACTAATGAGTAAAGTCAAACTTGATTTTTTCAGAAATAACTTTCCGTAGTTTAATCTCAGATTTTTCATTAAAATCTGCTAGTTTTATCGGTTCTAACTGTGTAACAGTGTACGTTATAACTCTATCAGATGCGTCATAAATAGGTTTCCCTTTTTGTAAAAACGGGTAGTCGCAATTTATTTTTACTGGCAAAATATCTGCACCGGATGCAATTTGAATTGTTGCAGAACCTTTATGAATTTTTAGCTCTTCACCTTTTACAGTGCGAGTTCCGGTTGGGAAAATTATAATGTTGTACCCATCATTCAAAGCTTCTGTACAAATCTGTTTGAATTCGTCTAGCTCAATATTGTTCGGAATATAGACATTTTTGATTATGTTTTTAAAAAAAATATTGTTCAAAAGCTCTTTTTTTGCAATGCACAAAGAATTGTCGTAAATTCCAATGAGTATTAAAATATCTATAAATGTCGGATGAGTTGCAACGATAATTTTACCTCTCACGGATTTTACGCCTATTTTTTCAACTTTTATCAACCCTAAAACTACAAAAAATTGCGTATATATATGCCAAAGCTTATGGATGATATGCGAAAATTTTTCTCTTTTTGGTTCTCCACGCCAAAATATTCCTCCGATTGGCAAAAACAAAAAACTCAATAGCAACGAGCCAATACCAAAGATTGCAAATACCATACATACAAGGAAGCCACGGATAAGTCTAATCATTTATACGCTCCATAATATATAATGGACAAACAAATTTCCTACCTTGGATAAAATCAATAAAATTGTTCGACGGAAGATTTTCTGAATTCTCTCTGATAGCTACCTTTTCTCCATCTTCATAATCAATTAAAATTGCAATACTTTCGTATCTATCAACAGATTCTGCATAGCAAAAAAGAGTTTTTTCTCTATTCATAACTGCATCTAAAAGTCCGGCAGAAAAAGACTCTTCCCCACCTGCAACAGAGTTATACGATGAATGAATGTTTTTCAGGAGCGAAAAAAGTCCGATTGTGGAATTATGCACGGAAAAACTAAAACCAGCCGGCGAAATTTCGTTATCTTCGTGTTCTTGCTTAATCAATTTTACAACTCGTTCTAATTCTCCATAACGAGATGCGTAAACGAGTTTTATGTCGCCAGAATTTTCTCCGTAACAATCAAACAAAGTACTCATAGCAATTTTGCCTATAGGTGAAAGTTTACGACGCATCATCATTGGAATAGCAGACAAATCTATGTTTTCACCTGTAGAATGAGAGATTTTTTTGATACGAAATTCCAACTTGTTCATGATAACATATTAACATGAACGAGATTTTTATTACAGATGCAAGCGCAGTTTTCGCAGAAAAATTAACTCTTGACGATACGATTATAAAAGGAGATAAGTTCTATTTTGGCAAACTGGAACAGGATTTTGAATCTATTGATAATGACCGTTACGACTTGCGTTGTAATAGAGTTTTAAAATACCTCATTGATAAATTAGATTTGTCGGGCTTTAGAAAAGATGAAATCGGAATTGTAATAGGCACAACAAATTCGGGGGTTGAAGAGTTTGAAACGACTGAAAACAAACATCACGCAGAACTCGGCAATCCTGCAGAATTTTTGAAATGGTATTTGGGAACAACGAATTACGCAACTTGTGTTTCAACAGCCTGTACATCAGGAGCAAAGGCATTTTCTACAGCTCGAAAACTTTTAGAAAACTGGGTTTGCAAAGCTGTAATCGTTGGGGGAGTGGACACACTTGCCTCAATGCCGTCTTATGGATTTCACGCACTTGAGGTACTTTCACACGAAAGAACAAATCCGTTTTCCAAAAACCGTGACGGAATAAGCTTAGGCGAAGGCGGAGCATTGTTTGTGGTTGTGAAAGCAGCTGAGCAGCTAGGAAGCGAAGCAGCTAAGCGTGATTTAGATGCAAAGATGCCAAGAGGCAAAGAGGTAAAGTCCGTATCGGAAATAAAAGACTGTAGGGTGGGGAAAACGCAGTGTCCCCACAAAAACGATGGGATAATCCATCCAGTTACCCTTCTTGGTATCGGCGAAACTTCTGACGCCTATCATTCAGCAACTCCGGATCCTGATGGTGTTCAGGCTGTAAAAGCTATTCAAGATGCTCTTGATGATGCTAATTTGAAGCCGGAAGATATAGACTACATAAATCTTCACGGAACTGGTACGATTTCCAACGACTTAATGGAAGCGAATGCTATTTACAGAGTTTTTGGAGACAAAGTCCCTGCAAGCTCTACAAAACCGTTGACAGGCCACTGTCTTGGCGCAGCCGCAAGTATTGAAGCATTTATTTGCTACCAGATTTTGAAAGGTGAAAGAAATTTGCCTATCCACAAATTTGACGGTGAATATGATGAAACTTTGCCAAAAATCAATCTTGTTACAGAAAACACTCCGCAAAAAGAAGTTAAAGTCTGTATGAGCACATCATTTGGCTTTGGCGGAACAAATGCAGTGGTGGTTTTGGCGGCTAGGCAGCTAGGAAGCGAAGCAGCTAAGCGAAACTGTCATTTGGAGAAGAAACCGTTGCCATCAGTCGTCATTCCGAGCGATAACGAAGGAATCCAGCCTATTAATAACCAAATTAAAACCAAAGAAGAAAACAGGAATAACTTAACCGAAACAGACCAAGCATCTTCGCATCTTGGCATCTTAGCATCTCGTCACCAAAACGATGTCGGCATAGCAATGCCGACCTACAAAACTACATCTAATTCAAACCTAGCTGCCCAGCCGCCTAGCTGCTTAGCTGCCTCTTGCCTTCCTCATTCAGCCCCTATGGTGCTAATCGACGAGGTTCTAAATGTCGATATGGAAAACCAAATTGTTAAAACATCTGTCAAAATTCACGATAACAAAATCTTTTTTAACAAAGAAATCAATGGGATTTCTCCACTTGTCGGAATTGAATTTATGGCGCAAACTATTGGATGTTATGCATACTTTAAGGCCGGAAAAACTATTCCAAAAATCGGCTTTCTCCTTGGAACAAGACAATATGAAAATAAGCTTGAAAAATTTGAAAACGGCAAAACATACATTTTGACAGCCCGAGAAATATATGGCGATAATGAACTTGTTTCATTCGAGTGTTTAATTTATAATGAAGGAGAGGACGAAAACTCGGAAAACTACATTGCAAAGGCGACAATTAATGCTTTTCAGCCAAAAGATGCTGAAAAATACATAAAGGAATTAGGATAGTGAGTGAAAGAAAAAAAGTTTTAGTAACAGGCTCAAGTCGAGGAATAGGCAAGGAAATCGCACTTAGCCTTGCAAAAAGTGGATTTGATATTGACGTACATTATGCACATAATCAGGAAAAAGCACAAGAAGTTGCAGACGAAATCAAAAAACTTGGTGTGAATGCCGAGATTTTGAAATTCGACATCAAAAACAGAGAAGAATGTGCAAAAGCGCTTTCTGATAAACTTTATTATGGTGTCGTTTTGAATGCCGGAATTGCAAGGGACAATGTTTTTCCGCTACTTGAAGGAGATGAGTGGGACGATGTTATTCAAACGAATTTGTCAGGATTTTACAATGTTTTAAAACCACTTGTAATGCCGATGATTTCCAACAGAATTAAGGGGCGAATTATTACTATGTCTTCTGTTTCTGCCCTTTCAGGAAATCGTGGTCAAATCAACTATTCTGCCTCAAAAGCAGGAATTATCGGTGCTACTCGATCACTTGCACTTGAACTTGCAAAACGCGGGATTACCGTAAACTGTATTGCTCCGGGGGTTATTGAAACCGATATGATTAAAGATGTTCCGATTGATGAAGTTAAAAAACTTATCCCGATGAAGCGACTTGGGCAGGCAAAAGAGGTTGCAAGTTTGGCAAATTATCTTATGAGCGAGGGTGCTGCATATATCACAGGACAAGTGATTTCGGTAAATGGAGGGCTTTATTTATGAGGCGAGTAGTTGTTACGGGTATGGCACTTGCCAGTCCTTTGGGGTGCGATATAGAAACAGCTTTCTCAGGTTTACAAAAACTCGAAAACTGCGTGGAGTATGATTCAAATTTAGACCAGTATAAAAGGCTGAATACAAGACTGTCTGCTCACGTAAGAGATTTTGAAATTCCTTCGACTTATAACAGGAAAGTTTTACGCACAATGGGACCTGTTTCTGTTATGGCTGTCAGAACGGCTGAACTGGCACTTGAAGATGCAGGACTTTTGGGTGGTGAAATTATAACAAATGGTGAAACAGGTGTTAGCTATGGCTCATCGGCAGGTTCGCTCGATGCAATTATTGATTTTTATGGAATGCAGGTAGATAAAGAGGTTAAAGGGTTGAACTCCGGCTCTTATGTAAAAATGATGCCTCAAACTACAGCTGTAAATATTTCATTGTATTTTAAAACAATCGGTAGGCTAATTCCGGCATCAACAGCTTGCACATCTGGCTCAATGGGAATTGGTTATGCTTATGAAGCAATCAAAAACGGCTATGAGACGGTTATGATTGCAGGTGGTGGTGACGAGATGCACCCGACAGAGATTGCAATTTTTGATACGCTTTATGCAACAAGCCAAAAAAACGATACTCCAAAGCTTTCTCCATCTCCGTTTGACAAAAATCGTGACGGACTTGTACTTGGAGAAGGTGCAGGAACATTGATTTTGGAAGAATACGAGCATGCAAAAGCTCGTGGGGCTAAAATTTATGCGGAAATTGTGGGTTTTGGGACAAGCACTGACGGTACACATATTACAAATCCGAACAGAAAAACAATGGGAAGAGCGCTTGATTTGGCGTTAAGTTGTGCTGAACTTTCGCCTGATAAAATAGGCTATGTTAATGCTCACGGCACAGCAACAATTCAGGGGGATATTGCGGAAACCGTTGCAACAGAAGAGGTTTTCAAACGCAAAGTCCCAATAAGTTCTACAAAAAGCTATACCGGACATACTCTCGGAGCTTGTGGAGCGATTGAAGCGATTTTGAGTATCGAAATGATGAATAGAGGTTGGTTTCACCCGACATTAAATCTGACAGAAGTTGATACAGAATGCGGAAAACTTGACTATATTCTAGGGGAAGGCAGAGAAATAAAGACAGATTATGTAATGTCAAACAACTTCGCATTTGGTGGAATTAATACATCGTTGATTTTCAAAAAATTTGTTTAATATTAAAACAGCCTTCCTGATGGAAGGCTGTTGTTTAAAACGTTGTACGCATATATTAATATCTGATAGGTACGTTGTCGTGACAGCTTTGTTTGTATCTGTTTGTTGCGACAGCTGAACCGAAGAATGCTGTGTAATGAGTTCTTGGTGTGCCTGTAGATTTTTTGCTGATTACTTTACCATCACAGTTTAATGTGATTTCAGCATCTTTCAAATATTTTAATTCTGGATGTTTTTTCATAATTTCTGCATTTTCCAATAGGTCTGAATAATCAGTGTACAATCTCATTGTTGAAGGCATTGTATTTAATTTGAAGTTTGTAATGCCGTGTTTAAGTTTTTCTGCGTGAATTAACGCTCTCAGAACATTCCCTTGAGGTTTTTTATTGTTAACTTGTACCTTTCCAAGGATAACTGTAGACCAATCTTGACCTTTTCTAACTTTATGATCGCAATAAGGCATTTCCCATTTTTCTTCTGGACAATCTTCTTGTTGAACCTCAATTACTTGAGCTGGGGTAAATGGTCTATCTTTCGTTGCTTTAGGCGGAATTAAATCAATATTTGTTTTTTTGTCTTGAGGTTTGCCAGGAGCATAAACTCTGTCCTCAATTTCCCCGCCATCAGATAAGAAGCCTGCGCCTGCTGTGCCAACTGCTAGACCTGTTCCTAGACCAACTGCGCCTCCATTTACAACCGCAGAAGCTGATGCTGAACCTGCAGCGCTTGCTCCACCTGCTGTTGCTGCTGCACTTGATCCAGAAGATGCTGCGGCAGCTGCAGAAGAAGCTAGAGGTACTGCGCTACCAATACCAAAACCGATAGCGGCAGTAGTGCCTAAGAATGAACCACGATACAAGTTTGTATTATCCTTTTCGTAATCCACATTTGCTTTTTTAGCCATATGTTTTACCATTGTTGCAGAAATACCTTCTTGGTTTGCTGCAGCACGTCTTTCTTTCAAGCTCAAGTGGTAGTTTAATGTTTCATCAGGTTTTGTATTGATGTTTGCATATTCTACAACTTTTTGTTTAAATTTGTCACTTGAGAAGTCGCCGTTTTCATCATAGAAATAGTCTCTATTATTTTCTATAAATTTACGAGTTTTTCTTCCGCTGATGTATGTGTTTTCTGCTAATTGAGCATTTGCTCTTTTTTTAGCTTCTTTTCTTGTATAACCTTGTTCTCTGTATTCGTTATACATATCTTTGTAGTTTTCTTTACGTTCGCGTTCTGCTGCTTTGTATGCATTTTTGTCCATAAATACGTTAGTGCTTTGAACAGTTTCTTTGTGTTGTTCGTTTTCTACGTATTTTTCAGCCATTTTTTCTGCATCTTGCGCATTAACTTTTTGACCGTTTTCTGTTCCGTATTTTTGAAAAGCTTTTTTAGCTTCTGCTTCCGCATTTTCAATTGCTTCATTAGAAGTAAGCTGTCTATCAACATGTTCTACAGATACATCTGATTTTTCAACTTCTAAACCTGTCATTGGCTTAGGTTTATTTTCTGTTGATTGCCCAACCGGAACAGTTACGCCCAAGTTAGCCAATTTTTCTTTGTTTTCAGCATTTTGTGCTTCCCATTTTTTACCAAATTCTGCGGCATAATCTATGCCTAGATAATTAACACTGTTCATACTCATTCTTGTTTCCCCTTTCAATTTCCCTCGTGAAAAGAAAATTAAATTATTTTTATCCCCTGTACTCTTATAAACAATTTTTGAATTGGAAAATTGCATGTCAGCATGGAGTTTCAGGTAGGGCGAAAACTGAAAACGCTTGTAAATAAAGCGTTTACGGAAATAAAATTTGTCTTAATATTTGTTAACAAATTAAATTGATAGATTCTGAATAAGACGAAAATCTACGCTGTTCGCTAGATTTGGAAAAATTAGTTAATAAAAAGCATTAAAGTATTAAAATCGAAATTTTGTAGAAAAATTTAATTGAGAACGTGTAGGGGCTGAAGTTTCAGAATATATCTGACTTGCCCCTATATTTAAATCCATTCTGTCATCTTTAAAAGGTTTTAGTGAAAAAACAAATTCGCTTTTCTTGTTTTTGTCTAAAAAACTTGTAGAATAAATGTTTTGTATCGAAACTCGATTGTTTAATTTGTATTCAGGAGAAAAAGATAATGTTCCCTTTCCTCGTTGATCAATAGGTGCAAGGCTGTTACTTTTGTATGAAGTATTGAAGGAGAATTTTTCTTTTTGGTATTTGGAAAACAATGTACTTGTTTGTGTCATACTTTCTGGAGCATAAGTTCCGTCGTATTTTGTCCCGAGAGTAAAATTCCCATACTGTTTCTGGTTCGTAAATGATGATGATTTTGAGGCGTATGGGTTGTAATTTTCGTATTGATACGCATTTTGTGGAGAAATATTTTTGTCTTGTTTTGTTGTTAAATCGTATTTTTTATTTCCAAATTTCTTAGCTTTTTTTATGCTGATTGGTTCTTGTTTAGAAACATTCAAATATACATCATCTGCGGATTTTTCGTTAACTTCCTCTGAAGAATTTTCAGGTTCATAAATCATTCCGAACTCTTCTGGTGTATCTTCTGTTTCTGCTTGCTGAACTTCTTCGGCAATGACCGGCATGGCAAGCAATGATATTAAAAACATTATTAAGACAATTTTTTTCATTTCATTCTCCAATGATATTATACCACCTGAAATTTTCTCAAAAATATGTTATAATATAAATATAGTTTATATTGTTTTGGGTGCGAAAATGATTAATTATGACAGTTTGCTGGAAAAAATTCCAAAAGTTAGAAAAATTCTTGATGATGGTTCAAATAGCATTCTTTACCATTATACTAAACCGGAAAAACTTTTGAGTATCCTTGAATCCGGAACAATTCGGTTTTCTAACGCTCTATATCTTAATGATAAGGAAGAAGTTACGTATTCATACAAACTGATTTTTAGCCTAATTGATGAAATGCCGGAACTTAATCAGCAACTTTTTGCCAAGATAAAAGAACATTTTTATACTAAATATACTAATATTATTAATGGTTCGGATGATTTTGTGTACAAGCACGAGTACTACACAATTTCGTTTTCTACCGATGGCGACAACCTTACGCTGTGGAACAATTATGCAAAAGGGCAGAAATATACTGGTTACAACATCGGATTTTGCAAAAAAGATTTGATTGCCGATATGGAGAAAATCGGGTTCAATTCGGTTTATGGCAACATAATTTATGAAAAGAAAAAGCAAATTACGGTATTGAAGTTGATTTTTGAAAAATGGAACAAATTTTATGAAAAAGCCTCGAGAACTAAGAGTGTCAAAAATTCCGAAAAGCGTCTGGATATTGCGATAGAGCTTATTGATATTTTAAGCATAATCAGTTTGTTTTTCAAAAATCCGCATTTTAAGGACGAAAAAGAATACAGGATAATTTTTATTAATAATACTGGTACAAACTTTGCAAAACAGACGAAAATTTGCGAAAAAAACGGTTTGTTTATTCCTTATATAGAGTATAAATTTCTCAAAAAGACTGTCGGGTGTATAAATATTGGACCGACATTGGACGAGAATATTTTTTATACAAGCACTTGCCGAATGCTTGCAAACTTTGGTTACGAACACAAAACAGTTAACCGCTCCAAAATTCCGCTGAGATATTAAGTTTGATAGTAAAACAGATTACGAAGTTTCCAACCCCTCTCTCATTGTGAGAGGGTAGAATTTCTTAGTGAGCTGTAGCGAACTTAGAAATTCGGGAGAGGGTTTAATAAAGGTCGGAATTGCTATTCCGACAACGATATTAAACTTAAACTGTCACTCCGGACTACGATCCGGAGTCTATCAAACAATAATAAAAGACAACGATGCTTTTGTAAACAAATGTAACATGTTTTCGCAAAACATTAAAGATTTACATTTATGCTGCCGATATGACATGTGGTAGAAGCTCAAATAAGGAGTGTGTACTTATGGGATGAAAAACATAAGTGAAACGGCAAAAGTATCGAGTATATAGATAATAAATATATACAGAGTATACAAAATTATTAAGAAATGTAAAGTATTGAATACGACTTTATCCCAGTAAAATCAAGGGTTTACGAAAAAAAGAAAAAGATTTTTCAAAAACCACGCAATTTTCGGTTAAAACATGTTTTTACATGGACATAGAGAAGTATAAAAGACCAAATCAATTTTCCATGCATGAAAATTGAGAAGAAAGGATTTAGCTATGTGTGCAAAGATCAATGGATTCGGACAAGACCCAAAAACAATACCTAATAATCTTGATACTGAAAAACAGTATTTAACATCTAAAGGTGTTGATATTAAAAACATGGATGAAGCAGGAATTAGAGCAAAAGCACAGGAACTTCATCAACAAGATAGTGTTCCGAATAGTGTTGTTGCAGGAGATGGCCAAAATAAAGAACAAAAAACAGCAGTAGATAAAGGAGGTTCTGTTTTTAGTAAAAGTGAAGGAGCAAAAGGTCCTTCTGTTACAGTTACAGACAATGAAGGTCATGAAATAACATTTGATAATTATACATCTGATAAAAAATTTGATCGTTATCTCGCAAGGAATGGGTTTAATGATGACCAAATAGACGAAATTTTAGCTGAAAAAGATCCTGAAAAAGTTCAAGCTAAATTAAAAGCAGGACTTGATGCTCATGGTGAAAAAAAGAAATCTGGAACACTAGTTTTGGATAAGGATAGATATGCAAAATTGGAACCATTTAAAGAAGAAGATCATTTAGAAAATTCTCCTAAAAAAGCATTAGAAAACCGTTTTTCAAAAAAAGAATATCCTGATTTATATAATAAAAAAGGAGAATTAAAAACAAATAAAGCTTGGAAGGAATTCGAAAATCAAAGATTTATTGCTGAAGGATGGGCTCATGTCTGATTAGTTAGTTGGTGGGGTAACGGCCTACCAAGACTGCGATCAGTAGCCGGACTGAGAGGTTGAACGGCCACATTGGGACTG
>ENA-ORPK01002069-ORPK01002069.1-human-gut-metagenome-genome-assembly--contig:-NODE-2069-length-14480-cov-4.678683_pt1 | contig 14480 bp, 8 predicted proteins | sample MGYA00242139_ERZ509068 | MGnify/ENA primary metagenome ERZ509068 (study PRJEB26280, sample SAMEA2338687) | human gut metagenome | biome: human gut; feature: human-associated habitat; material: faeces... | reverse complement strand
CCAGTCGAGCCATTCTCCGCTGCGTCGTCCGCAAGTACAATAGGCCTGTAGAATTTCTATGAGACCTCCGAGCATGACAGGCGCGACTAAGGCTATAAGTGCAAGCTCTCTGTGCGTAAGAGTATAGCCGTTGCGCCAGTGGGCATGCCAATACTCTGTCCAGAATACCCCCACGGTGCCGCCATACATAGCAAGGTGTGTCCATTTGTCAATGAAAGCTACATTGTCAAGGGCGGTGTGGGGCGGCGTGAAGAAGCTCAGTACGAAGATGGTTATGACGCAGAGACCAGTGAGGGGAAATTTTTTCATAGCTAAAGAGTGTTGTCTGTTTTGTTTTGTGAAGCCTTGGGTTTGCCTTTGGGAATGAGATGTGATGTTCGTATCATTTCGATACGGGTGGCCATCTTCTTTATTTTGCTGCCTGCAATGTTGTTTAATACCGATTGTGTTTTGTCTCTTCGTATTGCCACATAGGCATGGCGTTCTCGTATGTCGATTGTGCCTATTGCTGTGGCATTAAGTTTGCCGGTCTTGCACAGGAACCCGACAATGTCCCCCTTGCTGAGTTTATCCTTCTTGCCTCGGCCTATGTAGAGAGTGGTCCAAAGTGGTTTGGCAGGTGTCGGAAATGGAGGTGTCAGGGGCAAGTCCTCTGTGTCGGTGTAAAAGTCGGGTAGCGACTCTTCTGGTCCTATCAGAGTATATGACGAACCGTCGGTTTCCCATCGTCCAGAGCGTCCGCATCGGTGTGTGTAGGTTTCGGCATTGTTGGGCAGGTGATAGTGTATGATGTTTTGCAGTGTGGAGATGTCAATTCCGCGTGCCGCCAGATCGGTAGAGACCAATGTGTTGATGCTGTGGCTTCTAAAGAGTGACAATGATGTCTCGCGATCTTGTTGTTCCATGCCCCCATGAAACATAGCTACACTGTGTTTCTTTTCGGCCAGAAATTGTGTCGTTCGCTCCACTGCTTCGCGGTAGTTCACGAAGACGATGGATTGTTGGCCTCCTATGGTGCATAGCAGTTGGTCGAGAGTTTCGAGTTTGTCTTTTTGGGGGGAGTGTACTATGAAGTGTCTGATGTGTGCATGAAGGCTGGTTCTGTTGTCGAGATAATTGAGCGTGGCTGGCTGGTGGTGCTTGAATGCCACGAATTCTGGTATCTCCTTCATGTCGGTGGCAGAAACGAGAATACATCTTTTCCTGTTGGGCATTTTGCTAAGCAAAGACTCCACCTCGTTCTGGAAATTGAGTTCAAACATCTTGTCAAACTCGTCAACCACCACGGTTTGTATGCCGACACATGAGATGTTGCCCTTGTCTATGTGGTCGTTGAGTCTGCCTGGCGTAGCTATGATGACATGTGGTTTTAGTGCCTCGATTTGCTTGTGTTCCGTCATGGTGGGCTTGCCGCCGTAGCTGCACACGGCTCGGCATGGGGTCTTCATCTGCTGCAATACATTGAATGTTTGTATGGCGAGTTCGCGTGTAGGCGAGAGAATGACTGCCTGCAAGGTGTTGGTCGTTGTGTCGATGCTTTCGGTGAGTGGAATGAGGAAAGCCAGCGTCTTGCCTGTTCCCGTAGGAGCCAGTATGACTGCATTGGCATTGTTGCGTATCAGCTCTATGGCGTTACGTTGCATTTCGCTCAACTGTTCGAAGTGCAGGTTGGATAAAATAGCCTTTATGTCCATTGCGAAATTGTTTGCTGGCAAAAGTACAACTTTCTGATTTTTTTTGTTACTTTTGTTTCATAATAATTTGAAATGATGACAAATAACTATGTTACAACTGACCGCATGATAGACCTCATCGAAGGTAACTATCGTTTGCTGCAGGTCATCAGCCGTTTCGGCATACCGTTGGGCTTTGGTGACAAGACTGTCGACGAGGTCTGTAGCGCGCGAGGTGTAGACACTACTACGTTCCTTGCGATTATTAACTTTGTGCACTCAGACTATACCCAAGTGGTTAATGAGCCAGAGATTCTGTCAATTCCCACTCTAATAGAGTATTTGCGCCAGAGTCATGCCTATTTTCTTGATTTTCTGTTTCCGCGCATTCATCGTCAGCTCCATGAGGCAGTCCTTGATGATGGCATGGGCGAGATATCGGGTGTCATACACCGTCAGTTAGACAAGTATATAATGCTGGCAAGCCGCCACATGCGGTATGAAGAGGCTACTCTTTTCCCCTATGTAGAGAAACTGCAGTGCGGTGAGGTTGACGGGTCGTTCACCTTGAGCACATTCTCCCGTCACCACCAGCCTCTTGACGACAGTTTGCGTGAACTGAAACGCATATTGATACAATATAATCCGAAGTGTGAGAATGCTAATGAGTTAAACGCGGTTCTGTATCAGATTTATTGTTGTGAGGATGAACTGGACTCTCACTGTAAGGCCGAGGATTATATCTTTGCCCCGGCGGTATATCATTTGGAAGAAAGGGTGCGTAATGAAAACAAGTGATATCCATCATATTATCGTGGCGGAGAACAGTCCCATTGTTCGTGAGGGGTTGTTGCAGGTGCTTTGTCGCATTACAAGCATTCATGTGCATGCTGTGGCAGTGGCAACGCTCCATTCGCTTGATGACATGCTTCGTATGCGCCCGTTCCACATGGTCTTTGTGTCTCCAGACTTCTGTGGAGGCTTTGATATGGCTCGGTTCAAACTGGAGCACCCAGATGTTCCTTGTGTGGCGGTGGTAAGCAACCTTGGACAATTGGCTGGTGTGGAGTCGTATAATGGTTTTGTTACAGTCTGCTCTTCGGGCGAAGAAATTCTTCAGGCTGTGGTAAGATCACGTGAGGCTGGTGCCCGAAAATCCGTGAGTACGGATTCTAATGTTCTAAGTCTGCGTGAAAAGGAGATTCTTGTAGAGATAGCGCACGGTCTTTCAAATAAGGAGATTGCCGACAGGCTCAACATTGCTGTATACACTGTCAACACTCATCGACGTAATATTTGTCAGAAGCTTGATATTCATTCCGCTGCGGGTCTGACTGTATTTGCCATGGCAAACGGTCTGTTAGACATGCAATGAAGGGAGAGCTTGCTTTTCACTTGCGCCCCACAGACGCCCCTGCCATGTGTTGCGCTGTTTCATCATTTTCTTGAGCATATCAACGAATTGGTAGTTTTTCATTCCCCAACGAGGGGCAATGAGCAGTTCGGAAGGCGATTGAGATGTAAAACGTTCGAGTGTTATGTCGGGGCGTAGGCGCTCTATATAGTCAATGACCAAAGAGGCATAGTCTTGCGGTGAGTTGAAGAGCGGGAATTGTGATGCATCAGTGCAATATTGCGCAGCCATGGCAGTGTTGCGCACTATCTGTAGTTGGTGAAGTTTTAGGATGTCAAGTGGCAATTCTGAGATGATGGCAGGCTCGGTGAGCATTTGCTTGCGGGTAGCAAAAGGCAGTCCTAAAATTATGTGTGCACAAGTACAGATGCCGTGGTTAGCAGTGCTGACAATGGCGTTGCGGCTTTGGGCGAAGTCGTGTCCTCTGTTTATTGCCTTGAGAATATGGTCGTCGGTACTTTCTATGCCATATTCTATCATGACGAATGTGTGTTTTGCCACATTGCCCAAATATTCCAACAGTTTGTCACTTACACAGTCGGGACGGGTGCCTATTACCAGCCCTACAATATTTTCTTGGCAGAGAGCTTCTTCATATTTAGCTTTCAACACGCTGAGTGGGGCATAAGTATTGGTGCGAGACTGAAAGTAAGCCAGATATTTCATGTCGGGATATTTCTTGCCGAAAAATTCGGCACCTTTCCTTAACTGCACGGCAATAGAATCCCCTTTGTCACAATACGACGGTGTAAAAGTCCGATTGTTACAGTAGGTGCAGCCTCCACGCCCTCTGCTTCCGTCGCAGTTAGGGCATCCGAAGCCTCCGTCTACGCTAAGTTTCTGAACTTTGAAAGGGAACCGGGTTTTGAGAAAGCTGGCGTAGTCATTAAATGAGACACGGGATTGTTCCATGATGCAAAAATAGTACAAAGTGCGTTAATATGCTGGATTAATTACTAAAACAGTATAATTAGGTTAAAAAATTTAACATATAGAGAAATTCCTTCCAATAGATGTAGGCAATGGAGTTGTGATTGCTAAATTTGCCATATGAAAAAACATGGAATAGCCATAGCCGCAGCGTTGATGGGTCTTGTCTTCGTAGCGTTGATTTCGGTAATAATAGATTTTCATAATCGCATGACGAGCTTGCGTAAGGAACAGTTTGATGCCGGTGTGAGCCGCAGTCTGTTTCGTGTGGCCCGTGCCATGGAGATGGACGAGACTCTCAAGGAACTGAAGATAGACCTCCACTCGATAGGCTCACGGGAGATTGACGACAGTCTTCGTACCGATCCTATGACCGATGAACACCTGTTTGGCGATACGCTTCCTCCTGCTCACGTCAAAGGGCTCAAGAAGTCTGCACGGCTCATTTCTCACAACGTCAATCCCAATGGGCTTACCCTTGTGCGCAAGGATTTGCGTAACAAGTATGAGTTCTCTGATGAGATGCGGGCAGAGCTGAAAAAGCGTTATATCTATCAGCAGCAACAGCTCAACAAGGTAATATATTCTATTCTCTATTCGTCAAGCAACACGCCTATAGAGAAACGTTTGAACTTCAATAAGCTTGACAACTTCATAAAGGCAGAGTTTGTACACAACGGTATAGACATTCCCTATCATTTTGTTGTGACAAACGCTAATGGTCGTGTGATATATCGGTGTGCAGACTATACCGATCAAGGTTCCGACCACAGTTACAAGCAGGTGCTTATGGCTAACAACTCTCCCTCCAATACAGCCTTGCTGACGGTCAATTTTCCCTCTATTGACCGTTATATCTACAAGTCGGCTCGCTATGTTGTTGTTGCAGTAATCTTTATCACAATACTTCTTGCAGTCTACATCTATATGATACGCATGGTGTTGCGCCAGCGCAAGTTGAGCGAAATGAAAAACGATTTTGTCAGCAATATGACCCATGAGTTGAAAACACCCGTAGCCTCAATATCTCTTGCCTCACAGATGCTGACTGACAATAGCATTTCTAAGAGTCCTCAGATGACCGCCCATCTCACGAGTGTAATACGCGATGAGACCAAACGTCTCCAGAGGCTTATTGACCGCGTGTTGCAGACCTCTTTGTTTGAGGGCAAGAAAATAGCCATGAAGCAGAGTGAACTGAATCTTAACACCATGGTAGACGACGTGGCATCGACGTTCGCTCTAAAGGTCGAGGAGAAAGGCGGAACCATAGTCACTAATCTGCGAGCACCTAATCCTTCGATAATAGGTGACGAGGTTCACCTTACCAATGTGCTGTTCAATCTTATGGAGAATGCAGTGAAGTATCGTTGTGAAGATGTGCCTCTCAAGATTGCCGTAAGTACGGAAAACAAACACAACAATGTCGTTGTCACCATTGCCGACAATGGCATCGGCATACGGAAAGAGAATCTAAAGAAAATCTTTGAGAAATTCTACCGAGTTCATAGCGGTAACAAGCACGATGTCAAGGGCTTTGGCCTGGGACTTGCTTATGTGCGCAATATAGTGCAGCTTCATCATGGTCATATCTATGCTGAAAGCGAACCTCTTAAAGGAACGAAATTTATAATAATATTACCAACCATAAAAAACAATCAACTATGACTGAAAAAACACGAATCCTGCTTTGCGAGGATGACGAGAGTCTCGGAATGCTCCTCAGAGAATATCTTAATGCAAAAGGCTATGAGGTAGAGTTGTGCGCTGACGGAGAAGCCGGATATCGCGCATTCCTCAAGTCTCCGTTCGATATCTGCGTACTCGACGTTATGATGCCAAAAAAAGACGGTTTTTCGTTGGCTCGCGACATCAAGCAGGCCAATGCCGAAACCCCAATCGTTTTCCTTACCGCCAAAACGCTTAAAGAAGATGTGCTTGAGGGCTTTAAGGTTGGTGCTGACGACTATATCACCAAGCCATTCTCCATGGAAGAACTAACTCTGCGTATTGAGGCGATAATGAGACGCGTGCACTCAAAGAAGACAACCGAGCAGACCGAATGCAAACTCGGCTCTTTCATCTATGAGACAAAGAAACAGTTGCTCAAATGCCCTGATGGCGAGGTAAAGAAACTCACTACCAAAGAGAGTGAACTCTTGGTGTTGCTCTATCAACATGCCAATGAGGTGCTGCAACGTGAATTCGCCCTTAAGACCATCTGGGTAGATGATAACTATTTTAATGCGCGCTCCATGGATGTCTATATCACTAAACTGCGCAAGCATCTCAAGGGTGACCCTAATGTTGAGATTATTAATGTACACGGCAAGGGCTATAAGCTCGTCCTCCCCTCTGAAAACGAAGGAGAGAATTAGTCTGTAAGTGCAGAAATGTCCAGATGACTTGAAGGAGTCTGATGGGCAAATCCAAGGGCAGGCGACACTGCAACAATGTCGCCTGCCCTTAATGTTTGTGTTTGTCAATGTGGTGCAAAACTCCTTTGAGGGGCAAAAAAGATTAGCGTACAGTGATTTTTCTCTAAAAAACTTTGGAATTTTCAAAATAATAACGTTCCTTTGTAAAACAAAACACTTGTTAAACCTCTAATACTCTATTGCCTATTGTATTGACATTACTCTTAAATTCTAATCTTTAAGTAATGAAAAACGTAAAAGCTCTGACCGATGATGAGTTGGTCGGCCTTTATGCAGAAGGCAATAATGAGGCGTTTGATACTTTGTTGAACAAGTACCAGTCAAGACTTTTCTCATATATATATTATGTTGTCCGCAATGAAGACGTGGCCAACGACCTGTTTCAGGAAACTTTTCTGAAAGCACTTGTGCGCATTCAGAAAGGGCAGTATCGTAGCAACGGCAAATTCAATGCGTGGATTACTCGTATAGCCCACAACCTTATCATGGACCATTTCCGCAGCAAAGAACAGGAAAATCTGGTCTCGAACGGTGAGGCAGACTACGACATCTTCAACAGCACCCTCCTTTCTGAACACACAGTTGAAGACCAGATGCTCATCACCCAATCGCTAACCGATGCAAAAAACATCATGAGTTGTTTGCCGCCCTCACAGAGTGAGGTGGTGAGAATGCGTTTCTATGAGAATATGTCATTCAAGGAGATTGCCGACAAACTTGGCATCAGCATAAATACGGCACTTGGGAGAATGCGCTATGCCGTAATCAATATGCGGTCTATGGCGCAAGAACGCAACATGTCGTTCTATGCTGAGTGAGCATCAGATGGTTTTCATGTTCAGTCTTGACAGAGAACAGCCTGTGACTATACGGCAAATATAAGTACGGTGTCTATCTTCTTGAAAAAACAACATTTGAGTACACAATTATAATTCGATGCGTGCATTCTAAGTGGTGCCTTGTTGCCACTGTTTGATAAGCTATAAAAATCAGTAACCAAGCTCTTCGCTGATAGGCGAGGAGCTTGGTTTTTTTTGCTTTTTCATAAAACAATTACTGTTTTTGTCTTTTCCGGTACGAAAGTGTAGAAAAAAGTTAATGTTCACGAAAAAAAATGAATACATTCGCATGCGTAATTTCTGATACCACAAATTGCGGAGAATGCAATACGTTTTATATATTATTAACTTAATTTTCAAACCTAATGAAAAGTAAAATTCTTTTTTTGCTTACCTCGTTCCTGATGTTAGTGTTGGGAACAGGTTCTTCGTATGCTGAAGTCGGCGACGTGTTGACAACACTCGACCAGATCAGCAATTCGAAGTATTACACCATCACAGCTCCTCGCGGAGGCTTGGTGCTTAATAGCAGTGAGACTGGCGTGGTTTCTAAAAAGAAATCAGGCGGTTCGGTCGACAATGCTGAAGCATCAACTGAGGCAGATGCTGACAAATGGGCAATTCTGTCACATGATGGTGTAAGTTATTACCTGTACAACGTTAAGAACAAAAAAGTTCTTAATGCGGATGGTTCGATGAGCCCCAATCTTTCTGAGGCATTGGAGCTGATGCTCGCAACCAATCCTGATGGTAATTATATGTTTAAAATCAAGAAAGGCGACAACACGTTGAACAATAACAACAGTGGTGGTTTCCTGCTTGATTCATGGAGTACCGAAGATGCAGGCAATCGTCTGACCATTGTTGAGGCAGGTGATTTTGATGCTTCAATTCTTGACAACCTGTCAAGCATCACTTTCTCCGTTGTAGACGGTTCGGACAATATTGTTACCACCGAAACAATTGAGAGATGCATCAAGGGCGTCACATACAGTTCTCAGTATGCGAGCTTCAAAGGTGTGACCCTTACAAATCCTTCTGTTGAGGCTACAGGTGAAAACAAGAACGTTACAACCGGTTTTACGGTTGATGAGAGCGCATTCCCGTTCAAGTTCAGCACTGACACTCAAAATGGCTCCTCATGGTACATGCTCAAGGTAAACCGTGGTACGCCCAAATACTGCACCTTTGACGGTACAAGCATCAAGACCAGTACTGACCTTACTGAGACCAGCTTTTCAAAGAATACTGCATTTTGCTTTGTTGGAACTCCTTTCGGTTTCAAAATTGTCAATGCTCTGCACAAAAATATGGCTTTTGGCCCAAAAGAAACATCTGCCAACGCTGTTCTCTCAAACACCAGCGTAGACAATGCTGCTGTGTTTGTTTTTGAAAACAGCACGGAGGCAGGCTACGAGTCACACCAGCTTCTTCGTAATATAACAGACCCCGTAGGTTACGTCAACGATATAAACGGTGAACTTGCTTACTGGCTCAGTACCAACAACCGCCATGATCCAGGCTCGAACTTCTCTTTCATAGAGGTTCCTACAGAGGTCATTGAACTGCCGTCATCACTCACTATTGATGGAATCAAATATCTCCTGAACGGTGACGAGCAGGGTGTAACCGTTACCTATCCTTGTGATGAAGAGCCTACAACGGCAGGAATGAACACCTACGAGGGTGATATCGTCATTCCTGATTATGTTGACTATAATGGCACTCTTTTGCCAGTCACAGCTATTGGCCGTGCTGCATTCTGCCGTTCTGGCATTACCTCACTTACCATTGGCGATAATGTTAAGGAAACTGGCTACGACTGCTGTGCCTATACGGCAACTCTGACCAAGGCCGTTCTTGGCACTGGCATAACACATATCAATCAGGGCTTCGGGTGGTCATGTGGTAAGCTGACAGATGTAACCATCAAGGCAGCTACACCTCCAACTGTTGGCAACTATATCTTCAGTGCCAACCCGACCATCACCGTCAAGATTACGTCATTGCCTGCCTATAAGGCGGCTACAGGCTTGTCTGCTTATACCTATTCTGGTACTGTCGAGGGTTTCGACTTCACCTATGCCGAGCTCAAGACTCTTGCCGATGCCTACGACAACAAATATACTTCTGGTGATGCCCCAGGCTTCATGTCAGAGGCTTCTGTACAGACAATTCAGAATGCCGTTGATGCAAGCAGAAGTGTCAGTGAGAGTGCAGAGACCGCTACTATCAATGCTGCTGTAAAAGCCATTGCTGATGCTATTAACGACATCAAGGCAGTTGACTTTGTTGATGGCAAGCTCTACTACGTAGTGTCTGCAGGCAATGGTCCTGGCTATTCTGGCGGCCCTTATAACTACGAAAACAAGAACGCCCTCTATAATGCTAATGGTTTTGTTTCGTGGAAGGCATGGAATAAGGATGACGTATCACAGATGTACAAGTTTACCTCAGCTGCTGACGGCAAGTGGTATCTCTATTGTGTTGGCGACAACACCTATATGAATAAGGGCTTGAAGGGATATGCCTGCAAGGTTTCAACCTCTGACACTCCTGTAAATGCCCAGGCCTTTACTCTCGTTGGTAACTACAACGGCAAATTTGCCTTCACTGGCGAGACTTATGCTTATGCCCTCAACGGCAGTCATAACGGCTCAGCCGAGGCTGCTGGTGACCTCAATGTTTGGGGTAGTATCAGCGAAGCTGCAAACTACGGTGTAAACGTGTGGTTTGTTAGTCCTGTTGCTGAAGACCTCGCTGAAAAGGTCGAGGCAAAGAATGCTCTGGTCGTATACTACAACCAGATTAGTGAAAATTATGAAAAGATGACCGACCCGTCGTATGACGATATCGCTTTCACTGAAGAGCAAAAAACAGCTTTAGGTGACAAGCTTGACGACTGCAAGACACTTCTTGATGGCACAGGTACAGCCGAAGACTACAACAACATGCTGGCAGGCCTCAAGGAGGTTTACGAAGCAGTTCCGTTTGTTGAAGGTGGACGCAAGTCTTCAAGCATGGCAGTAGGTGATATCACCAACGGCTCAAAGATTATCCTTGAAGTAGGTCATCCCAGCTACAGAGGTAAGTATATGGTGGCATATCCCGCCAACGCTAACCGCAACTCTGTGATGTGCGACGACAACAAGTCTCTCGCCACTGTATGGCAACTTGAGGCCACAGGTGCCACCGATGCCATCTATACCGACAAGCCTACCTATTACATGAAAGACCTCGCTTCGGGCAAGTATCTCGGTGCGACAAGTCTGACATCTGTCAACCCCGATGACAAGCGTATGGTTGATGCTACAGAAAACGCATTGCCATTCTCCTTCCTGACAAAGGAAGAAATCAAGGCGCAGCAAAATGTGGATCTTGACCCCTACAATACTGAAAATCCAGTATTCGTACACCATTCCAATGCCGACGGTACATGGTTACGTTTGTCACGTTTTGGTACCTATACCCACCTGTACTACATCTCAAGTTCTGCTTATCCCGGTAATAAGGATTGGCAGACATGGGAACTTCACTCTGGCAACTCCAACTATACCATAAGCGAGGAGTTGGCCGATGTGATTGAAGAATACGGCAACATCACGTTCCCCAATGTAGGTTCTGACCCTGGATGCTTCGACTCTGCCGCTGTCAAGCCTTTCATTGACGCCGTGGCTGCAGCTAAGGCTATCACAAGTTCCAACACCCGTCAGGAATACCGCACTGCCATTGATAACCTCAAGGGAGCTTATGAGGCTATACTTACAGCAACCGTCAACCCCGTTACAGACGGCTACTACTATATCGAGAGCGCATGGACATCCAAGGCTGGCCAGCACGTTGTGGCCTATGATCCCAACGATGGCTCCAACATGCTGAAGAACCATGCAAACACCAACAGTGCTTACGACATCTTCCAGCTCACCACCATCGGTGATGGTCAGTATGCACTCAAAAATCTTGGTAGCGGACTCTATGTAGGCCAGGCTGTCGATGCCAACCGCGTAACCCTCGTTGAGAGCATGACCGAAGGTGTTTACCAGACATTCACCTACGACACTAACGGCGAGTTCAGGTGGAAGGACAACAAGACAGGCTTCACCTACTACATCACCGATGATTGGATCGGACGTTACTACAGACAAGCTACCAGTGGTGGTTTCGACGCATGGTATTTGCGTTCTGTTCCACAGGAGGTAATAGATGAGTTTGATGTTTCTGCTAATTATTATGAAATAGCTGCAGAGCCATCTGAGCCTGTAGAGGGCAAGACCTATGTCATCAAGAGCGTTACCAACGGTCTCTACGCCACCTCTAAGGGTGCTACAGATAAAGTCAGCGTATTGGGTAACGATGCCATCTGGAGCATCGAAAACATCGGCACACACACCGGTGACGGAGGCGAAATAGATTTGGGTGGTGGCCCACAGTATGCCAAGTACTACCTCAAGTCAGTTGCCAACGATGGTTTCTGGCAGGCAGAAGACTTTACTGCCGGTGCAGAAGAAGGTTCTCCTTGGGACGGTTATGACACCCACAAATATGCTGGTCTCAATGCATATTTCGGCGATTACGACAATGCTCAGGAGTTCACCATTCTTCCCGCCACAGCCTACAGCGAGGAGGAGACTAACAGCAGCGTGGGCAAAGACAAGACCCCGAAGGGTTATGTCATAGCTACAGCCGAAAAGGTAACTTCCGGCACATTCTCCAAGTATTACAAACTTGACACGCAGAGGGGTACCGACGTTGCCCTCGATCCTTATCAGGCCGATGTTGACTGGTTATTCTATGAGGCAACTTTCAACAACAGCTTGGAGGCAGAACTTGCGGCCGCCAAGGAGGCCTACAAGTTTAACACCGATGGTGTAGTCACCGGCACTGCCCCCGGCTTCTATAACTCAGATAACATTGCAGCCTACAGCGCAGCTTACGCTGCAGCCGCTGCATTGACCCCGGAGAGTCCTAAGGCTGACGTGCGCAAAGCTATTGACGCTCTTGCTGATGCCTATGCCAAGGCCATAGTGGTCAATCCTATCGTCGAGGGCTATTACGCAATCGTATCAGCCGGCAAGGGCTCGGGTCATCCGTTCTCTGAAACAGTGAAATATGACGATGAAGATCGCTACGCTCTCTACAACTCCGACGGCATTGTAAGCTGGAAGACCTATGACGAGTCTGCCTATGATGAAATCTACTATTTCAGCCAGTCGGCCGACGGAAACTGGTATGTCAAGAGTCTTATAGACAATACCTATATGAACCGTGGAACCGGTTCTTATAACTGCAAGATAACCACTTCTGCCGAAGCTGTAACCTCGCAGGAGTTCATTGCGAGCGATGTTGTTGGCAAGTTTATCGCCAAGTTCAACGGCAATCCTTATGTGTATGCACTTACCTCAAGCCACAATGGTTCTAATGGTAACACCACTGGCACATTGAACATCTGGGGTTCTGCAGCCGAAGCCAACCAGGGCAAGATGAACCTGTGGTATCTCCGTAGCGTAAGCGATGAGACCGTAACCAGAGCCAAAGAATCTATCGTGGCAGGTATTGATGACCTCATTGCCGAAATCGAAGGCAAGAACCTCGAGGGCTCTACCCTCCCGGGTTACTACTCTCAGGCCAATGTTGATGCCCTTGCCACAGCTCTGGCAGCAGCCAAGAACCTCGGCGAGAGCACGGTTGACGAAAAACTGTCAGCTATCAATACCCTCAAGGCCGGCTACAACAAGACCCTGACCGAACTCAATCCTATTACGGAAGGCTATTATTATCTGGTAAGCAAATACAAGGCGTTCAACGACAAATTCGGCTCTCCTGCCGCCATGTATATAGCCCCGGGCCAACAACTCGCTTCAGGGTTCTATGCAGTTCGCTATGAAGTCTTTGACGAGAATAATGCCAACTTCATCTTCAAACTCACTCCGAAGGACGGCGTTGCCGATGGTTTCTATGCCCAGAGCGCATATTGCGACAAATACCTCAACACCGGTGACGGTAACTCCTGGTACGGCGAAGTTACCAACGCTTCTGATGCCGCAGTCAACGCCCAGCTGTTCAAGAACTATGCTTTAGGTCAATATTGGGTAGCCGATGAGACCGATACCCGTGTGAGCCGTTGCGTACGCAAGAACGGCACCAATAACGGCACCATCTATGGTTGGACCCAGATAGGCGATGTAGTCTCTGAAGCCGATGCCGGCTACAATGCATGGGAACTCATCCCCGTAACTGCCGAAGACGTGTCAGCAATCATCGAAGCCCAGAAAGGTAAAGATGAATCTGCAAGCCGTAAGTTCGGTGAACTTACCGACTATGTAAACGAGATTCAGGGAACCTATGACAGCTACACAAGCGACGCTTCCGAGCTCAGCTCTGCTCTCAAGGATGCCCTCAAGGCAGCCTACAAGCAGTTCACCGATGCCCGCAGTGCCCGTCCTTATGACATTACCAGCACCGACGCTACATACCAGGCTATCCAGAGCAACATTCAGGAACTCATGGCAACCGCTCGTCTTGAGTTGTCCGGTGTAGACGGCATCGCAGCCGGTGGCAATAGCACCGTTAATGCCACCAATGGTGGTGTTGCAGTGACAGCCGAGGCCGACATGACTCTCAACATCTTTAATGCTTCGGGAGTTCTTGTAACCAAGCAGAGCCTCAAGGCCGGCGATAGCGTCAACGTTTCACTTGCTCCGGGCGTATATGTAGTAAACGGCAAGAAGATGTTGGTGAAGTAATCGCACATCATTGACGAAGTCAGGCCGGGGGCAGACCAAAGGCAAAAAGTCCCCGATGCCGTAATATCCCAAAGGGGCTGTGTCAGAGAGATGACGCAGCCCCTTTCTCATGATAAGCCGTATCTTTTCCTGCTATACCAAGACCTAAGGCGCTCAGACGGCGATATTTTCATGTTCCGTTAGTTAGTGGACCGGTGTCCACTAAGTTAGCTGACAATAGTCCACTAAGTTAGCTGACACGTGTCCGCTAAGTTAGCGGAATGACATTTGGTGCTGTCGTGGCGTTTCAAGATTGTTCTGAAATGTAGTCGTGTGCGCCTGTTGTAAGAAGTAACAAAAAGACGCCATTTACGATCCAATGACCGGTTTGGGATAAACGAATGCTTAGTCCTGACTTCGTCACTCAAAAAATCTGTATTTTATAATTGGCTGATAAACAATAT
>ENA-ORPK01002063-ORPK01002063.1-human-gut-metagenome-genome-assembly--contig:-NODE-2063-length-14497-cov-2.667567_pt1 | contig 14497 bp, 13 predicted proteins | sample MGYA00242139_ERZ509068 | MGnify/ENA primary metagenome ERZ509068 (study PRJEB26280, sample SAMEA2338687) | human gut metagenome | biome: human gut; feature: human-associated habitat; material: faeces... | reverse complement strand
GAGAAAATGGCGGAGCATAAGTTAAATCATTTTTATAAAACTCATCTACCGTCATTCCAGCGAGAAGTGCTGCAGCAAGAGCGTTAATACGTTTGTCTGCATCTCCAGCTCCAACAGCCTGTGCTCCTAATAATTTTCCTGTTTCTGAATCTGCAATTAATTTTAACGTAATATTATTTACGTTAGGCATATAACCGACTTTATCGTTTTTTGTTACAGTAACAGAAACTGGTTGATAACCAAGTGCTTGAGCTTTCTTTTCAGTCAAACCTGTCATTGACATAGTCAAATTTAGACATCGAGTTACAGAAGAACCTAAAACCCCATAAAATTTGTCATCACCACCACAAGCATTTATTGCTGCTGTTCTACCTTCCTTATTGGCATTTGAACCCAACGGGAGCCAAATTTTTGTGTCACTGACTACAAGATGTTCTTCAACACAATCTCCACAAGCGTATATATCTTTTATACTTGTTTCCATTTTTGCATTGACTTTAATTGCACCTGTAACACCAAGATCAATTCCGGCGTCTTTTGCTATTTCAACATTTGGCGTAGCACCTGTACATATAACCACAAAATCCGTCTCAAATTCCTTACCTGTTCCGGTTTTAACAGATTTAACGCCCTTAACATCACCCGAGAATTCTGTAACTATTTCCGATGTCATAATCTCAAAACGCCCATTATTTATAGAATTTAATTGATCTTGAATAAGTTTTGACATATCTTCATCAAATGTTGTCATTACAAATGGAGAATATTCAATAAGAGTTACTTTTAAATTCTGTTTTACTAGAGCTTCTAAAAGTTCAATTCCGATATATCCACCACCAATAATGGTTGCTTTATTTGACTTTAATACCATTTCTTTTATTAAAATACCATCTTCAATTTTTCGTAATGTGAACACATTTGGAAGATTTACATTTTTAATTTTGGGGATAACAGGGCGGGCTCCTACTGCTATAATAAGTTTATCATACTCAACTAAAAATACTCGTTGAGCTGTTAAATCTTGGATTAAAACCTGCTTTGATTCCGGTATAATTTTTACAGCGCGATTTTTAAGATATACATGTATGTTTTTCTTTTCAAATTCTTCTGGCGAAACGACTAAAAGTAGTCTATAATCTTCAAAATTTCCTTCAATATAGTATGGTAACCCGCAAGATGAATACGAAATATGCGTATCATCAGTATATAAGTCTATTTCGGCATCTGGCAATAATCTTCTTGATTTTGCTGCAGCTTTTGCTCCGGCTGCTACACCACCTAAAATAACTATTTTCATAATGCTAATATAAAATTATTTAAAAATTTTTTCATTAGTCACTAGTTTAAATTAGAAGTATTAAGTATCATTTTTTTCATCAATTCACAATATAAATCAATATTGTCTTGAACTTTTTCAACATGCTCAACTAGATCATTAATTTCTTTTTTTAGATTTTCAGTACTTTTATTTTCAAACATGATTACACACTCCCTATTACAAATATTTGTACGGAAGTTTTATAAAAAATCTTTAATAAATTGAAGTTATTTGTTACAAAAATTAATTCTCATTATAAACTAATTTCTTTCTTAAACTCCACTGGATTAATGTTAATACTAAAATAATAAAGAACAAAACATAGGCAATTGCAGAGGCTTTTCCTACGTTGAAATATTCAAAAGCATTTTTATAAATTGCATATACTAAGACGTTTGTACTGTCTAAAGGTCCACCCTGCGTCATTAAATATATCAAGTCAAACACTTGAAAAGAACTTATTGCGGTAATAATTACTACAAAAAATATTGATGGAGAAAGCATTGGAATTGTAACGTTTTTGAAAGTTTGAAAAGGTGTTGCACCATCGATTTTGGAAGCCTCGAAAATGCTTTGAGAAATTCCTGATAACGCAGATAAAAATATTATCATATTATATCCGATTAATTTCCAAACAGAAACCATAATCAACGCAGGCATTGCAAAGTGAGTGTCATACAACCAATTTATATGTAAATGTAAAATATGATTTAAAAGCCCAATGTTCGGATCAAAAATCCACTCCCAAACAACCCCAATTACAATCATTGGAGTAATAAACGGTAAAAAATATGCAGTTTTGTAAAATTCTGAACCTCTTATTTTGGAATTTAAAATGCATGCCAAAATAAGTGGAATTATAACACCAAAAATAGAAGTAGATAGCGCAAATACAACTGTATTCCAAAATATTTTATAAAATAAAGGTTCTGTAAAAATTTCTTTATAATTACTGAAACCTACAAATTGAATATCATTAAGTAAATCCCACTTGGTAAAACTAAGTCCAAACGAACAAATAACCGGAATTACGATAAAAATAAGTGTCCCTAATAATGCTGGTAAAATAAATATCCACCCAGCAAAACGTTCATTATTAAATATATTTGATAATAGATTTTGAAATTTCATAGTTTATGTTATTATTTTATCATAAGAAATATGATTAGGGAGTAATAACATGAAAAAATATGAACACGCATTTGGTAAAAATGATATTAGAGGTATTTACGGCGAAGATATTACAGAAGAGTTGTTTTATAATACGGGTAGAGGTTTTGTTGAATGGTTGAAAGCCCAATCTGGTAAAAAAGAAACTGATATGTGGGTTACTATTACGCGTGATGCTAGGTTGCATTCTCCTGTATTGGAAAAAGCTTTGTCTGATGGTATAACATCAACAGGAGCAAATGTAATTAATCTTGGACTCGCACCTACTCCAATTGGTTATTACTCAGAAGTTGTAGGAATTGAAGGATATAACGTTATTGCTGCAGCTATTATTACAGCAAGTCATAACCCTAAAGAATATAACGGTTTAAAAATGACTTATAACAAACGAACTTTAACTGAAAGTCAGATTCGAGAAGTTCGTGATATTACATTTAAAAATTGGTTAAATAATCCTGAAACTTCTGCAGAAAATACACTCAAAATGACTGGTAAAGTTGAAGAAAAGAACATTATTCCAGACTATATAAAAGATATGGAAGAGCGTTTCGGGAAGATTGGTGAAGAAGTTAAGGTCGTTGTAGACAGCGCAAACGCAACAGGTGGAGTTGTAGGTCCTGAATTATATAAAAAATTAGGCTGTGAGGTTGTTGAATTATTCTCAGAACCGGACGGAAACTTCCCAAACCATCATCCAAACCCAAGTGTTGAAAAAACTCTTGATACATTAAAAGAAGTTGTTACAAAAGAGCACGCTGATATTGGCATAGCTTATGACGGAGATAGTGACAGAATTGGGATTGTTGATTCAGAGGGCAGATTTTTAACCGGAGATAAGTTGTTATTAATTTATGCTCAAGATTTGATTGAAAAATGCAAAGCTAAAAATATTGTTCCGACTGTTGTAAGCGAAGTAAAATGTTCTCAAGTCCTATTTGATACTATTGACAAATTAGGTGGACACGCCGTTATGTGTAAAACCGGTCATGGCTACATTAAAGATAAAATGAAGGAAACAAATGCCCTATTAGCTGGAGAAATGAGTGGCCATACGTTCTTTAAGGATAGGTACTACGGCTTCGATGATGCTGTTTATGCCGGTTGTAGAATTATTGAAATTATTGCAAAACACAAAAAATTAAATCCTGAATTTAAAATTTCTGATATGTTAAAAGCTTTTGATGAAGTATATTCTTCTCCGGAAGTAAGGTACCCTTGTCCAAACGAACTAAAAAAATCTACTTTGGAAAAAGTTCAGACAATGGTTGAAACAGATAAAAATATTTTTGGTTCTCCGATAAAAGATATTATTACTCTTGATGGGATGAGAATTGTTTTTGATGGTGGTTTTGCACTAATTCGACAAAGCAATACTGAACCTGTATTCACATTGCGTTTTGAAGCCAAAACCAAAGAAGAATGTGATAAACTTAAAGCTATAATGCTTGGAATGTTAGATCAAATTTTGAATAAATAAAAAAGAGAGGGGATGCAACTATGTACAAAATTAATGCGCAAACATGCCCCCCCCCCGACGCAATAACTTGGCTATAAAGGCTTTGGGGAGGAATGGGCTAAAAAAGAATTTAGCTTTTACATTAGCAGAAGTTCTAATAACATTAGGAATTATAGGAGTAATTTCTGCACTAACTTTACCAAGTTTGATACATAAGTATCGAATTAAAGCTCTTGAAACACAATTTAAAAAGACATCATCAACTATTGAACAAGCTGTTAGAGCGACTGCAATTGAGTATTCCATGGAAGATTATTTTTATCCCAAGGGATTTACTTATGGAATGCAAACTATTCCTGATACTGAGCGAACAGAAATGAATAATTTCTTTAAAAGTCAGTTAAAAACAGTCCCAACAAAAAATCTTTTTGGACAAATTCAAAACAGAAAAATTATTGCCAAGAAAATTAATGGAGAAAACTTTGGACCTAGTTACGCAGACGGTTATAGCTGGGTCTTTTGGAATGAAGGAGTTATATTAACAGATGGAAGTATGGTTTCAATGATAGTTTATCAAAAACACCATCAATCAGATGGAGTAAAAGTTTATTTTGATACTAATGGTCCATTTAAAGGTCCAAATAGAATTGGTTATGATATGTTTGTATATGATACAGGCTATTGGTTGGATACAGCTTGCCCGCAAGTCATAGGAGAGTATTATTATTACGGTTGTTATCGCTATGCTCTAGCTAATATTGCACCAAATGACAAGACTAAAAAATATTGGGATAATTTAAAATAATTAAAGTCTTGATTTTTATTATTTTTATTGTTAATATTAATCTGTCAGAAAAGTTACATGCGAATACTTTACCATAGGCTTTAATTAGCTTTATTTTGGTATATTCGTTAATTGAATAATTTAATGAGATTCTTCGGCATTTGTCGTTCTGAGCCTGTAAAGCGGAGAATCTCTCAAAAAGCCTCAGAATGACACTTACATTATGAAAGGTAAAATCAATGGATTTAGAAAACAAAGAAGAAATGACAGCAGTAGAAGAAACTAAAGCTGAAACAGTTGAAACAACTGAAGAAGCTCCTGCTGAAGAAAAACATTCACGCAGACGTGGACGTGGTAAAAAGAAAATTGAAACAACAGAAGAAAAACCTCAATCTGAATGGATTGAACGTGTTGTTCAAATCAGCCGTGTAACAAAAGTTGTTAAAGGTGGTAAAAAATTAAGCTTCAGAGCAATCGTTATCGTTGGTAACAAAAAAGGTCAAGTTGGCGTTGGTTGTGCAAAAGCTGCTGAAGTTATTATTGCTATCCAAAAAGCTATTGCTGATGGTAGAAAAAATCTTATCAATGTTCCTATTTTCAAAACAACTATTCCACACCCAATCACAGGAAGATCTGGTGCTGGTGCTGTAATGCTTAAACCTGCTTCTCAAGGTACTGGTATTATTGCAGGTGGTGCTGTTCGTTTAGTTCTTGAACTTGCTGGTATCGAAAACATTCTTGCAAAATCATTGGGTTCAAAAGCTCCTCTAAACGCTGCTAACGCAACATTAGATGCTTTGAAAGCTTTAACTCCATTCAAAGAAGTTGCTGAAAAACGTGGCTTAACAATGGCAGAATTATTAAATTAATCTATTAGGTAATTGATTAATAAAAATTGACAGATAAGATTTATTTGTGCGAAGTACGTAATGAACTTAATGTCCTATCGACTTAATGTCTTATCGTCTTTAGAGAATTAAATATAGTAAAGGACAAAATAAAATGGCAAAAACTGAATTAAAACAAATAAAAATTAAACTTGTAAAAAGCCTTATTGGAGCTTCTGAAGCTCAACGCAAGGTTGTTGCAGGTTTGGGTTTGAAAAAACAAAACCAAGTTGTTGAACACTTCAACAGCGCAACAATTTTAGGTATGGTTAACAAAGTTCCTCACCTAGTTCAAATTGTTGATTAGTAAGTGAAAAGTGAAAGGTGAGAAATGAAAAGTCCGAAACTTGTGCTATCGCACGAAAGTTGTTTCCTAACGAAGTGAGCTAAATGGCCTTTTCACATTTCACGTCTCTCTTTTTATTAAATTGCGTATAACGACATTGTCGTGACAGCGAAAGCGAGTAAGCGGCGTTAAGCCAAATTAAATTGAAAGGAATAAAAATGACAATTACATTAGAAGATTTAAGACCTGCAGAAGGCGCAACACATAAATCAAAAAGAGTTGGTAGAGGACGTTCATCAGGACATGGTAAAACATCTTGTCGTGGACATAACGGTGAAGGACAACGTTCTGGAAACTCTGCTAAAAGAGGTTTTGAAGGTGGTCAAATGCCTGGTTACAGACAAATGCCAAAATTAAAAGGCTTCAAACTTATCAACCAATTGAAATACGCTGAAATCAATGTTGGCAGAATTGCTCAATATGGTATGAAAGAAGTTTCTTTGGAAATTCTAAAAGAAGCTGGCAGAGTACATCCAACTTGCGTTGGTTTAAGGGTTTTAGGTAACGGTGAATTGAAAGATGCTATCACAGTAAAAGCTTGTTACGTAACACCATCAGCTAAAGAAAAAATCGAAAAAGCAGGCGGAAAGGTTGAGTTAGTATAATGGCACAAATGAGAATGCCTACAACAGATGATTTGATGTCAATGTGGAACGCATCAGGTTTAAAGCAAAAAATTATTTTTACTTTCCTGATGATTGCCGCATTTAGATTTGGTGTTCAAATGCCTTTATTCGGTATTAATAACCAGATATTCTCAAACATTGCTCAAGGGAATAATATTATTGGTTTCCTTGATTTGTTCTCAGGCGGTGCTTTGGGTAAGGTTTCAATATTTGCATTAGGTATTGGACCTTATATCACTTCATCAATTATTATCCAACTTGTTTCTGTTGTAATTCCATCATTGGAAAAATTGCAGAAAGAAGAAGGAGAAGCAGGAAGACGAAAATTGTCACAGTATACCAGAGTTTTTACTGTTGTATTAGCTGTATTTCAATCATTAATCTTCATGCTATATTTACATCACCTACCAGGAGCTGTATTGCCGAATGTTAATCCAATAATGTTCTTTATTAGTTCGATTGTTGTATTAACAGCTGGCTCAGTTCTTGTTATGTGGATTTCAGAACTTATGACAGAAAAAGGTATTGGTAATGGTGGTTCTCTAATTATCTTTATTGGTATCTTGTCTGGTATTCCAATTTATGCATCAAGAACAGCGCAAGTTGTGGCGAATAATTCAATGATGCAAATGGGATTGGCTGTATTGCTTCTAATTTTCTTCGCAGCAATGGTTTTCATTGTAATTATGCAAGAAGCTGTTAGAAAAGTTATTATTGTTAACCCTAAAAGACAAGTTGGAAACAAAGTTTACGGCGGAATGAATTCTTATATTCCGTTCAAACTTAATCCGGGTGGTGTAATGCCAATTATCTTTGCGATTGCAATTTTGCTTTTCCCATCAACTATATTAAGTTTGGTTGGACAAGCTAATTTCAAAAGCGAGACTGTAAAAACATTAGTAGTTCACTTGACACAAGTTTTGAGTCCGGATGGAATTACTTATTATGTTTTGTATTTCTTATTGATTTTTGCATTAACATTCTTCTATGCATCAATCATGCCGAATATGCAACCAAAAGATATTGCTGACAACTTGAAAAAATATGGATCATCAATTCCTGGTGTAAAACCAGGTAGACCAACGGCAGAAGCTTTGGATAAAATCTTAACTAAGACTACATTTATCGGAGCTTTGGGACTTGGGATTATTGCTCTTGTTCCATCCCTTGCAAGTTATGCTACAAACATTAAGACTATACAAGGTATCGGTGCAACTTCATTAATCATCATGGTTGGTGTAGCTCTTGACTTGATTAATCAGGTTAGAACTCATCTGTTGGCAAGGAATTACGAATCATTCCTTAAAGAGTAGGTGTGTTACACGATCATTAGTTGAGAGTGGTTAGCAAAAACAAAAAATAAAATAGTCCCTAGTACTTAGGGACTATTTTTTATATTTATTTTTAATTAATTTGTTGAATGATTTCGGAAGAAAAATTTTGTATTATATAAATGTAAATCCTCAACTCTTCTGATTGCTCAGTATTCAGCTCCTCGGTAAATAGAGGAGCTTTTCTTTTCTTAACATATCGACAAAATACAAAATATATTGTATAATCGCACTAAGAGAGGATTATTATGAGAGAATTAATTGAAAAAGGGAAAAAAATTACTGTAGTACCATCTGATTTTAAATGTGCAAATAAAGGTGTTATTGTTGGCGTTGAGCCTAGATATTTCACAATAGAACTTGATTATGAACCACAAGGCTTATTGCGTCACAATTATTGCGAATTCTATACGCAAACTAATCATGGAACACTTTATTTTGATTCTTATCCAGAAACAATTGAAGGTAAGATAGTTAAAATTGCAACACCAGCTAAACATAGGTTTTTGCAAAGACGTCAATACACACGTATTAAATTTGTTTACGACCTTGATTTGAGATGTGGAGATGAAATCAAGAAGATTACAACTCTTGATATTTCTGCAGGTGGTATGAAATTTAAAACAAATGAAAACATAAATATTGAAGCAGAATTTAGTATTGTTCTCCCTTTGTCTGAAAAACAGTCTATTAAATGCAAATTCAGCCCAATTAGAATTGAAAAAAACGAAAATGGCGGCTACACAGTTTCTGGCAGATATGATTTCAATAACAGTGTAGACAAAATGACTCTAATACAATTCTGCACAAAAAGAAGTATTGAAATAAAGAATAAGTAGGAACGTAGCTAATCTATGAGCCTTATACAGTTATTAAGAAAACAAAATCGGAAATATCTATTCACGACACCTTCCCATGGGCAAAAGTTTTTCATATTTAATAAGTTCAGAAATTTTTATAAATATGATATATCTGAAACTGAAGCACAAGATCCACAGACAGCGCTCTCACATGCCCAAGAAGTGGCTGCAAAGATTTACAAAACTAATAACACTTATTTTTTAACAAATGGCTCTACAAGCGGTATAATTACGGCTGTTTTAGCATGCACAAATAAAGACGATAAAGTTTTGCTATGGAGAAATTCACATCCCTGTCATTTGAATGCTGTAAAACTTGCAGGCTGTGAACCCATTTTTTATGATTTACAAATCGACAAAGAATGGGGGGTGCCATATAAAACAACCACGGATTTGATAGATATAAAAGGGGTTAAGGCTGTTATAGTGACTTCTCCAACCTATGAAGGCATAGTTTCTGATATAAAAGAATTAAAAAAGGTCTGTCAGGCAAATGGAGCTTATTTGATTGTTGATGAAGCACATGGCGCTCTTTATCCGTTTTCCGACAAGTTGCCACAAAGTGCCGTAAATATAGCTGATTTTACAATCCAATCGTTGCATAAGACTGCAGGAGGACTAAATCCAACAGCACTTTTACATGTAAATTGTGATATTGATGCATCTAAAGCGCTTTCAATTATAAATACGACATCACCATCATATCCTCTACTAGCTTCAATTGAGGCAAATATAAATTACTTAAATTCTCAAAAAGGTCGCAAAAAGCTTGATGCACTTATAACGAATATTCAAAATATAAAAACAAATATAAAAAATATAGACTTTGGTGGAGATGATATAACAAAAATTTTAATCAAAAAAGAAGGTATGACAGGTTTTGAGCTTTCTGAGAAATTGTATGATGAGTTTGATATTGAAGATGAAAAAACAAATGAAATTTCAACCATGCTTTTGTGCGGAATTGGTACTGATAAAAAGAAACTATTACATTTAGAGCACGCTTTGAAAAAATGTTAGTCTTGGCATATTGCTCATTTTAAGGCCTACTTGGCAATTTTACTTGTTTTTGATATAAGTTAACATTTTGTAACAAATATATCAAATTATTAAAGTTTTAACCAAGATTAGCCGATATACCATAATGTAAGTTACTAAGGAATAAAACGGAAAGGTAAATGTCATTATGGGAATGGCGGCAGGACAAGCTAGATTATTATCAATCACATCCCGTATGTCTGATAACGAGTTAAGAGCTCAGATTATCAACAACGATAAGATGCGTCTTGCAACCAAAAGTGCACAGGTTAGTGAGGCTTACACAACTGCGCTAAATGAAGCTCAATTGATGTTTACTAGCTATGATAAAGATAATAATTCAAGTTACAAAGAATTAACATTTAACGCATTAACGGCATATAACCAATATAATAACCAATATGCAATTTCAAATTCTGCAGGGCAATTACTTGTATCAGAAACTGATGCTAAGAATTTCCAAGCCGCTGACGGTGATATGAATAAATTCTTAAAACAATATCACTTAGAACAAACTACAACATACTTTGAAGGTTTGGAAAAATATCAAGGTGCAAATGTTTCTTATTATGATAGTAATGGAAAACTTATAAAAGGAACAGCAAATACTGGAGTTGTTTACAACACCGGAGAGACTGTTGATGCAGAAATAAACGATGAAAAAGTTACTAAAAACGTACAAGTTGATTCTGGAATCACTGCAGAAGAATTAAAGAAAATGTACGAGGGCGTTGGCTATGAAAGCTATGACAACATAAAAGCGTCTCCATACTACTATGACTATTCAGCAGCTTTATCAAACTTCACAGAAGCAAAAACAAATTTTGAAACAAAAGCAGCTGAAATTATGAATAACCTATTTGAAACAATTAGAATAGATAGCGATGGTAGTAAACATTCTATTAGTGATATAAGCCAATTGCTTGCTAGTGCAACTGATACAGATAACGCAAAGAAATATATAAAATTAATTAAAGACAATGCAATTCCTGGCTTGCAAGAATTTTCATTAAAGAATGATGATGATGTTGATGCTTACTATGCATTCATGACTAAATTGTTAGATGATGCATTAGAGGAACAAACACCATACGACACTTCTAATTTAACAACTAATCCTGATACCGGAGATGAAATAACTTTAGATGGAGATGGAGGCTTTAAGTTAACAAAAGATTCAAGTGGAAATTGGACTGCAAAATTTTACGAAACAAATGAAGAAGGACAATTAATCTTAGGGGCAGCTTCACAGACTGTAACTGTAGGAACTGATGGTAAATTGTCTTTCGATAACGGTAAAACAGGAGATGAAAAAGTATCATACGAAGGTATTCCGGTTCCTGTACTAAATTCAGCTACTGGCAAATACGAAATCCCTTCTGGGACTTTTTCAGAAATAGGAGAATTAGACGTTGACGATTATAAATCAATTGGACAACAGGTAATTGATTCATTGATTAATGCAATGCCTAATACATTTGATACTAGTACAAATTACTTTAAGAAAAACTGGAAATATGACAAAACAAATAATAAAATAAGCTGGCAACCTAATGACTGTGACGCAGCTAATGCTGCTGATAGTGTTGAATATGATGCTTATAAAAGAGCCGCTAAAGAATTGTATGAAACAATTTATGGTGTAAAAATGCCTCCTGACTTTGATGAAAATGATTTCGCAAAATTGGCAGATCTTAATGAAATTCCAAATTTAGGTGCATTCAATTCTGAAGAGAAAAAAGCTCAGTTTGCTAATATAAAACAAGTAACACTGCTAGACAACATCATGAATACATATGGCGAACCAACTTATGATTGGATTGATACATCTGCTCGTCCGGGAAATATTTCAGACTCATCATACAACCAAAATGGAAGTGCCAAAGCTCAATGGTATGAAAACCTATTCAACAAAATGAAAACTTCCGGTTACAAAGTATTGCATGATGGTTTGGCTTCTAGTGCGGAATGGATGCAATTCGCATTTGAAAGTGGATTGGTTTGCTTGGAACAAGTTGATAGTAACAACAATTGGAACACAACAACTTATACAAATTGTAGTGATATTACAGAACAAACAAACAACGCAGCAATTACGAAAGCTGAAGCTGAGTACAATGCAGCAATGGCAAAAATTGAAAACAAAGATAAAAGATATGATCTTGAACTAAAAAATATTGATACAGAACATAACTCATTGCAAACAGAATATGACTCAATTAAAACAGCAATCGATAAAAATATTGAAAGAACATTCAAAATTTATTCATAACATATTATTAATTATATTTTTCCCCTACACATTTTTTACGGCAGAACTTAGTTCTGCTTTTTTATTATAAAAAATAAAAAAAAAGACATGCCCACAAAATGAACATGTCTTTTTGCTTAATTTTTACAATTACTTATGCAGCAACAGAACCTTCAATTTCTCTAATCAAATATTCTGCCACCCATTCAAAGTCTTTATTATCTTTAGCAGCTTCTTTCAAATATTTAACAGAAGCATCACCAAGTCTAATCAAAGTCATAGCAACAACACCTCTTTTAATACCACGAACTACTTGTAATTCATCAACTAATTGAGGAAGAGCTGATGTTCCAATATTAACCAATTCGTTTTCTAACTTGTTTTTAGTAACGTTGTCTGCATTTTCTAACTTTGAAAGAATTTCATTAACTGTTTCCATTATAATTATCTCCATTTATCTTATCTATATTATGATTATAAACTAAAAAATAGCCAAACATTGATTTCCTTACATAATCTTTATATGCGTATAAAGATGCAAAAAACTGGTTTATTTCGTATTTATGATATACTTGTCTTATGGGGAGAAAAACTTTTTTATTTTATATAACACTATTTTTATTAATATTAGCATTTTCAACTACTGCCAATTATTTTGATTTTGATTTATGGGCCAGATTAATCGCAGGAATGGGAGTTGTAGAAGGCGGACATGTACTTACTTCTGATTTTTTGTCATACACTCCTGTTCACACATGGTGGGATCATGAATGGGGTGCCGGAGTAATTTTTTATGCTGTATTAAAGCTATTTGGGGCATACAGCTTAATTATATTACAAGCTTTAATGCTTTTTGGGATCTTCTTTGTAGCTTCTAGAATTGTTAAAATGCGTGTAAAAGATTGTCCGTATAATAACATTTTGTTTTACTTCTTTGCACTTATGGCAGTCATGGATAACTTAAACAATCCAATAAGATGTCACATGTTCAGCTTCTTATTTTTTACGATATTTATATATATTTTAGAAAAAGTTCGACGTGGAAATAACAAGCTACTATGCATTATCCCGATACTTATAATCTTTTGGAACAACATACATGGCGGAGTTGTTTCAGGGCTAGGCTTACTTGGAATGTATGCTGTTGGAGAATTTTTAAACAAAAAATCATATGCCAAATACTTTATAACACTTGGCATTTCTCTCCCACTGTTATTAATAAATCCTTGGGGATACCAATACATAAAATTCCTACTAATGGCAAATACAATGAAAAGACCTTATATTGTTGAATGGTGGGGATTATTTTCTAAATTTTATTTATTTAAACAACTAAAATTCAAACTATTCATGTTTGTTACAACAATTGCAGAGGGAATAATTGTATTTAAAACCATAAAGATAGATGGCTTTAAAAACTGGTATAATAAAATTGATAAAGTTAAATATATAGTTATTTTCTCAACTTTGTACCTTGCAATAAGTCATGTCAAATTACTGCCATTTTTTGCAATAACAGCTGTATGCTTCATGTATGAAGATTTTTACGAATTGATTAAAAAAATAAAATTTCCACATTGGAAAAATAGATTAGTTTACATAATGCTGTTATTTATATCAATCTTTACCCTAAGCGTAAAAACTTTTTCAGTACCAGCAGGAATTGATATTTATCCTGTAAAAGAAATTGAATTCATAAAACAAAATAAAATACAAGGAAAACTTCTTACAAACTTTGGGTATGGCAGTTATGCCTCATATAAACTATACCCACAAAATAAAATCTTTATGGATGGGCGTTATGAAGAAGTTTATTATGATTATATGGTCCCACTGTTAAAAGAATTTTTCTTGGCGTACCCGCATTGGAAACAACTTTTTGACTATTTCCCTCCGGATGTAATGATTATTGAAAAAAGTTATCCGGTTTATAATGTTTTAAAACAAGAAAATGAATGGATTGCGGTATATGAAGGCAAGAATTTTGGAGTATTTTTGCCAAAATCTAAAGCTAATAAGAATTTTATACAACCGTCTAATGATATTAACTACTATAAAAATACTCTGTTTACTACAGGAATAAAATTTTAAATATTGTATAATTATTTTATGAATGAAAGTTTTAAATACACATGTTTATTTGGCGGAGGCGCAATCAGAGGCGTGTCTTATATTGGCGCAATTAGAGCGATGGAAGAACTTGGAATTAATCCGAATAGATTAGCAGGTTCTTCTGTAGGTTCAATTATAGCCTCGTTTCTAGCTGTTGGGTATTCCGCTGAAGAATTAAAAGATATATTTATTAAGGTTAATTTTGAACTGTTCAAAGACATCTCTATCGGCTTAGGACCTTTATTTGCATTGAGCAAAGGAGAAGTTTTTCTTGAATGGGTGCGAGAATTAATCGAAAAGAAATATTATGGAGACGCA
>ENA-ORPK01002061-ORPK01002061.1-human-gut-metagenome-genome-assembly--contig:-NODE-2061-length-14499-cov-2.897258_pt1 | contig 14499 bp, 8 predicted proteins | sample MGYA00242139_ERZ509068 | MGnify/ENA primary metagenome ERZ509068 (study PRJEB26280, sample SAMEA2338687) | human gut metagenome | biome: human gut; feature: human-associated habitat; material: faeces... | reverse complement strand
CGGCTGCCGATATGAAATGTCAGGTGAAAGCGAAACGATCAAAGACACATTCTCAGACCTTTTCCTTATGCTTGCACTTGCTATCGTATTCATTTATCTTGTAATGGTAGCGCAGTTCCAGTCATTCCTCTTCCCGTTTATCGTTATGTTTACCATACCTCTTGCATTTACAGGCGGGTTCTGGGCACTTTTCATCACGGGAACACCTGTATCAGTAATAACTCTTATCGGACTTGTTGTTCTTGTAGGTATCGTTGTAAACAACGGTATCGTATTTGTTGACTATGCAAATCAGCTTATTGCGTGCGGTATGCCAACAAGAGATGCTCTTATAAAAACAGGAAAAGACAGATTAAGACCTATCCTTATGACTGCACTTACAACAATAATTGCCCTTCTCGGTATGGCATTTGACACATCAATGGGTTCAGAAATGCTTAAGCCTATCGCAATCACAACAATTGGCGGTATGCTCTACTCAACACTTCTCACTCTTGTATTTATCCCTGTAATGTACAGCATTCTTCGCAAGGATAAAAAAAAGGCGGAATAAGATGAACGATTTGCTCTCAGTTATGTCTCCTAAAAAAAAGAAAATTTTTGAGGCTTTGACATCATTTATCCTTGAAGGCAAAAATCCTGAGGCTATTACCGTTGCCGATATTGCTGCAAAAGCAAGTATCGGCAAGGGTACTGTTTATGAGTATTTTTCCTGCAAGGAAGATATTTACAAGGAAGCACTGCTTTTTCATTCTGCAAATCAGCTTGAGATCATAAAAAAAATCATCGCCGAACAGCGTGGTTTTAAAAACACATTTTTCAAAATTGCAGAATACCTTATAGTTCATAGTAAAGAAAGCTGTATTTTTCTTGGATTTATAATGAAAGCCATCAATACAAATGATAATCTATGTTTTATAGGACAGGAAATTGCTGATAAGATCGGCTCGGAAGTCAAAGAGATCATATTAGGTGTAATTAACACAGCTGTTTCAGACGGTGTTATTTCCAAAATTCCGGAGCCTGAAAAAATAGAATTTGCAGCCTTTTCGGTTACAAATTATCTGACACATATTACTCCCGAAAACTATGGTTTTTTCGGAACTCATCATTCAGTTGATGAGATAATACAGCTTTGCTATGATATGTTCATTACAATGCTTTCATAAAAAATGCCTGCACCGAAATAAGATCGGTGCAGGCTTTTTTATTGATTATTCTGCAAGCTCCTTTGAAAGCTTTTCAATAAGAGCCTTATCGCTTTCTGATTTGATCTCATATTTTGTTCTTGAATAGAAGTTGTTGTTCACGTCCCAAAGCACAGGGATAAAGCCATAATCAAGCATCATATCATACATAATTTCAAGGCACTCGGTCGAATCAGTATAAATTGCATTTGATGCAAAACGTTCGGCATCATAAATTGATGTACACTCTCCGACAAAGACCTGTATGCCCTTATCAGTAAATGCTTTTTTCAGAAGCTCACATTGTGCTTTGCTGTAATCAAGCCATTTCTGACCGCCGATGTTATTTGTCCAGTACATTGCATTATCGACATAGTGAACCGAAACCATTATCCTGTCATTTACCTTGTCCTCGGGAATATGGAATCTTGCATCTGTTGTAAGGTCGATATTTGTCCAATAGCCTGACGCAATGAGCATACGGGTTTTATTATTTCCGCCTGTTGACCTTACTGCATCAACAAATGCCTGATTCATCTTATTAACATAGTCAAATTTCTGGTCGTCTGTATAATTATCAGACTCACGAACCGTTCCGAGATTTTCATTAAAACCTTCAAAAATAAGATAGTCTGAATAGTTTTTAAAATGCTTTGCTATCTGTTTCCAGAGTGTACCTGTAATTTTTACAGCATCCTCTTCACTGTAATTTTTTATTATAAATTCATCATAATGATGAATATTAATAACGACATAAAGATCTGCTTTTCTGCAATAGTCAACTATTTCTTCAACACGGTCAAACATTGCATCTGAAATAGTAAATGTTCCGTCATTTGTCATTGAATTTCCCCAATAAACAGGAACACGAACAGTATTAAATCCCGCATTTTTCATTCCGTCGATCATTTCCTGAGTTGTTTTTATTGCACCCCAGCAGGTTTCATAATTTGAGATCGTATTGTCACCGATCACTGCACTTCCCGAATTTCTGTTCTGATCGTTTGCCCAATAGGCTTCCATTGTGTTTCCAAGGTTTATACCAAGTCCCATTTCAGAAACATATTCTGCAGAAGTCATTTCCTTACGCATTACACCATCGTCAAACTCGCTTTTGCTGTTACCCTTACAGCCCGTGGTAAAAAATGCAGAAACTACTATTGCAGCCGCCCACAAAACACTTACTGCTCTTTTCATTTATTCAGCCCTCCAAATTAATTTGTTAAGTCCATTATAATAAAATAATTAATGATAATCAATAGCTGATACGGTAAAAATCGCTGCACTTTTATGCAAAATAACACAAAAACAGGCAAGCCTCAGCCTGCCTGTTTAAAGTATTTAACAATAGTATATCAAATGTTTTCTTACTGCCGCAAGCATTTCGCTGTAAAGTTCTGTTGCAGAGGACAAGTCAGCTGACATAAGCGGATCGTTTAAAAATGCGTTAAACGCAATATCGAGGTCTTTTTCAAGTACAGACTTTATTATTGTTGATTGGTTCATTGTATGCCTTATTGTAAGCGCATATATTTCATCGGGAAGTCTGCCCGCACAAACAGGCTTTACTGAGTTCTTGCTTATAAGCGCATTTGTCGAAACGATTGCTCCCTCCGGGAGATTTGCTACTTGACCAACATTTCTGCTGCAAATATTTGTTATAAGATTTCCGTGTCCAAGCAAAGCTTTTATCTGCAATGCACAGTCTGTCGAATTACCCCCGACACTTAAATATTCGCTTCCGCTCATAAGCGGCTTAACACGGCTTGCACGGTCAAGCTTTAGTTTTTTTAGCTGATTTACAGATGTCTGGCTGAATTTCCACTCGGATATAACAGATGGCGATTTAAGATACCATGCAGGACAAAAATCAGCTGCAATTCGGTCAGGCACAGCACATATAAGACCATATCTTAAAAACAGATCAAATTTGATTTTATTGGCGGATTCTTTAGGATCATTTCTGTATTCACCGGGATCAAGCTCAAAGCCTGATGAACAATATTTTTCGGCATATTTTCTGAAAATAGGCATAATATCCTCGTCATTCCAACGAACCTCATTAAACCAGCTGAATCCGCTTATACCGATAAGATTTCCTTTAATATCACGGCGGCGTATATTTTTTACACCTTTTTCACGCTCGATTATGCCTGCAAGCAATTCAAGCGTCGGAAACAATTCATTGGTTGAACCAAACAGCTTTATCTCAGGGAAAATATGATACATCAGCAGCATACATTCTGCCATTGGATTAGTGAGATTTATTACCCATGCATCAGGACAAAGCTGCTTTATAAGTTCGGTATATTTTATGTATTCAGGCAAGGTTTTCAAAGCTTTCATTATGCCTGAAGGACCTGTATATTCCCCTGTTGACTGAAATATTCCATATGCTTCGGGAAGAGTAAGCTCGGAAACCATTTCTTCAACCGTACCCTGCGTAAATGAAAGTATAACAATATCAGCATTTCTCAATGCTTCTTCCGGAGTATCTGCCGCAAGGTAAATTATATCACCTTTGCAATTTGGATTTTCACGCAGATTATTTCCTATCACTTCATTTGAAAGCGAAAGCTGTTTGTCAATATCATAAAGATTAACGGCAGCACATATTTCTTCACCTGCAAGAGCTGAAAAAAGCCTCCACCCAAAGTCAATAGACCCTCCGCCTATATATGCAATAGTTTTTCTGCTGTCCTTATTCATAGGAAAATCCCTTTCAGTTTTTATATATCATTGATAGCTGCATTAAACAACATATATAAATATTATGGTACAAAAACCCGATTTTGTCAATGGCAAAGTTGTATTTTTGCAGTATACCTTATTATAGCCCGAACTTTTTGAAAAAAGTATCGTTTAATGGCATATCAAAGTTTTTATTTTATTAATAAACTTTATACAAAAACAAGTGAATTTATCTGCGTAAATTATATATAATTTACAATGAGGTCAATTATGGCATATTCTATTAATAATCATTTGAAAAAATATTATATTTTGTTAAAAATGCATTATAGTTATTGACTTATTGAGTTAAAATTGATATGATTATACTATATAATTAATAAAGTGGGGGCAAATGTTATGGACGTTTTTAATCAATATGACATATTCAAGGAGAAATGCTTTGGCTTTTCCGAGAAGTTTGAAAAAAACTGCTTCAGTCAGGCAAAATTGGTATGCCATCCTACCGTAGAAAATGAAATAATATCATTGTGTTCTGACGAAGAAGCCAAGAGCAACGGTTTGAACATCTGCCGTTTTTCAGATATGCTTCTTATGTCCGATGACAATGAAAACTGGAATACATTTAACCTCGCTGAAGCAAGACAGATCGCTGAGGAAAATGGATACGTTTATCTTACTGACCTTCTGGCCGAGGACGCTTTCTATGCCGAAGACTGGATGATCAACGGAAAAAATGACACGATCGTCGTAAGTGAAGAATATATGCGTGAAAAGGGCAAAAGATATGCTCCTGTTACTCCGCTGACAAACAAAGTCCTTCACTTTAAGAAAATCAAAAATTCGTTCTTCTGGACAAAATCAGAAATAGGCGAAATAAAAGCTCTTGATGCTGACGGAATCAAAGCACGTCTTGATACATATTTTAACGAATGCGTTGAAAATATTCCTCTTCTTATATCAGATGATGATATTGAATTTGCTCTTTTTGACGGCAAAGTCGTAATTAATACAAATACTACAAGAGCTCTTAAAACAGATGTATTTTTTGAACAGATAAATAATATTCTCGGAGTATTTGACGGCATAAATGAAATACTTGATATTGCAGGTTATTCATTCTCCCCTGTTGATTTCATTATTGATGTTGCTGTTACTGCTCTCAAAAATAATGGACTTAATATCACTCGTGAAAGCTTTGTAAATGATTTTTATAATCCTATCATTGAAAAAGAACCGGCTGAGATAAATGATATGCTCAGCATCATTGCAATAAGAAATGAAAATTCCAAAATCGACTGCGTAAAGCTTGCATTTATCAATGTGCTGAAAAAACAGGCTGATTTCGAATTTAACTATCCTGCATCAGAGTCTTCAGAATACTACAAGGATATGCGTAATCTTGAACAGACTGATTTCAACGGTACTGTCGGTGCAGGCGAAGAAAAATATCTCATAACATCAATACTGTCACATAAGCCTGCTGATTATGCTATTTTTGCATATATTCTCAGACGGTATCCCGAAGAAAGCAACAATGCTGCAAGAATAGCTGAATTCTGGGGTATTGAACCTATTTCGGAAGACGAACTACAGAACAAGATATTCAGCTCATATCTTAATGATGAGCTTTTTGATGAAAACGGCAATTTCAATTCAGGTCTTGACCAGGCACAGATCATTAAAGAACAGCTTGAAAAGGTAAACGAAAAATACCATTTTGAAAATACCAACTATATGAACGAACTCAATGATTACATTAAAGATGTTGATCTTAAGAGAAGAACATATAACGGAACTGTTTTTGATACTCCTGATGATATGAAGCGTGCTATGGCTAATGAGCTTGAACTTCAGGCTCTTTGTGTTGACCTTTCCGCACTCGATGAATCAGAACTCATTGATTTAAGAAAGCACATTAACGGTATCACCGTTGACGAAGCTACAAAATCAAAATATCTTGTAAAAGTAAAGATAGCACTTAACCGTGTTGAAGAAAGTATGCTCGATCAGCTTTGCCTTGATCTTCCGATGCTTGATGCAGATGATACAATTGAACTGCGTAATAATGTGCTTAAAACAAATTATGCTGAGTCAGTTGTAAGACCTAAGCTTGCTGAAATCAATGACCATCTTAATTCCGCTCTCCATACCGAACTTGATAAGCTCTATGCAAAGCTTGACGGTATGACTAAGGAAGAAACACTTAAAGTCATTGATGCAATGAAATCAGACCGTTACCCTAAGGTTTTATCTGAAAGCTATGTTCGCAAAGCTGAAGAATATGCTGAAAATAAGATCAAAGCTGAAATCGAATCCATATGCAATGGCATGGACAATTTTGATATGACCCGGCTTGCAGATGCCAAGGCTAAGCTTTCTTCCGACAAATACCCTGAAAAATATACAGCTTCACTTATCTCAGAGATCAATGCCCTTATGTCTGAATATGAGCAGCGTGAGGTTGAGAAGTTATTTGAAAATATTGATTTTGCAACAGCTGATGAGCTTAACAATATCAAATCAACAGTTGCAGCAAAGAATTATCCTGAAAATCTTATTGCACCATACCTTCCAAAGATCAGCCAGCGTGAACAGGCTATTCTTGATGATGAACTTGTTTCAATGTGTTCAGGCATTGAGGAAATGGCTCAGGAACAGCTTGACAAGCTCAAAGATGAGATCAATAATACAGATAAGAAATATAATGACGACCTTAAAGCACGTTTCCTTGAAAAGATCGAGCGCAGAGAATGTGAGTTGAAAAATACCGAACTTGCTGAACTTTGCAAATATATTTTCTCAATGGAACAGGATAAGCTTGACGAACTTAAAGACGTTCTTCTCAGCGATAAATATGATGAATCTCTTACAACGATTTATCTTAAAAAGGTTACTGAACGTGAAGATGAACTTCGCCGCATTGAACTTGATAAGCTTTGTGAGAACATCAATGAACTCAGCGAAGAGGAACTTAACAAGCTTAAAGATGACATCAAAAATAATGATAAGTATGTTGCTATTTGTGATGGATACATAGAAAAAATTGACAACTGCATTGAAAACATCAAATACGCTGAATTCAACAAGCTTCTTGATACTGTCGCAGAAATGGACTCTGATTCTCTTGCCAAGTTCAGAGAGGATATGGCAGCAAGACGCAATGAACTTGGTGATGAACTTTACCAGCGCAGCGTTGTTAAGGCTGATGAACGTGCAGATGCGATCGAGATCGAAGAGCTTGATGCAATAGTTGCCGATATTGATAACTTTGATGTTGATAAGACAAACGCAGCTATTAATCTTGTGACTGCAGGCAGCTTCAAAGAAGAACACAAAACTGATTACATCAATAAACTTAATGAAAAACTCGAACAGCTTTATATTGCAGGTCTTGATTCAATAACAGCTGATATTTCTTCTTCAAATAAAGCTCAGCTTAACGAAATGAAGAATAAGGTCAATGATTATAACTGCCCTGCCGAACTCAAGTCATCTTATATTTATAACATTGAAAAACAGATAACTGAACTTGCCGATAAGGAAGTTCGTGATCTTTGCGGTAATATCAGCACATTAAGTGTAAAGAGAGCACTTGATACCATTGTAAAAATCAGAACAATGTCACTTGATGACAATATCAAGAACCAGTACCTTGATTCCATCGAAGCACACATTATGGAACTCAAGAATAATGAACAGAAGGAATACATTGACTGCCTGAAACAGAAGATCAATGAATTTAATGTTTCTACTGTAAGCTTCCTTGTTCCGACAATTTCAAATCTCTTCTATCAAAAGTATGATGAGGCTTGCCAAAAATATGTTTCGGTAGGTCGTTATGAACTTCCGATATTCCTCCATGACAGCTCTTCTGACAGCGGATTTACTCTTACAACAGAGTATTTCTACTTCATCAACAAGGGCGTTATCAACAGGATCAAGATAGACGATCTTGTTTCATTCCAGGCTAAAAAGAGCCTTATGGCAACTGCTATTATTGTTGCTGAAAGAAACGGAAACACAAGTGAGATACCTTGCTCTATCAATAAGAACTCTATTGAGGCAACTGCTAAGGCTATGACTGCTCTCATTAACTACATCAGAGATAAGAGAGCCGAAGAACATATGAAGGAACTTATTGAAACTGCAGCCGTTGAACGCAGCAATGAGGTCAAGGCTGAAGAGGAAAAGCAGGCAGCTGCACCTGTAATTGCTGCTGAAACAAGCGAAGCTGCTGTTTCCGAAGAAGCTCCGGACGAATCAAAACCAAGATTCTGCGATCAGTGCGGTGCAAGAATTGCAAGCTCAACTGCAAAATTCTGTGCTGAATGCGGAAACAGGCTTAACTGATAATTTTGAGTGTCTCGTTTTTCGGGACACTCTTTTTTGGCTCAAATTTAAAACCACCGCAGCACTGCATTCGCTTATATGCAATGTTACGGTGGTATTACTTTTTATGAGCCAAATACCATTATTGATATTCGGCTTATGTCAATCAGATTTTTGTTTATAAATCCGCCATTTAAAGAATAAAGCAGATCAAGCCGCCGCATCCCTCATTTATGATACGTTCGAGAGTTTCCTGCAGTTTAAGCCTTGCATCAACAGGCATTTTGTACAGCTTGTTGTGAAGTCCTTCATTGACAAGCTCATGAAGCGATTTTCCAAAAATATTTGAGCTCCAAATCTTCTTGGGATCTTCATCAAATTCATTCATAAGGTACATCACAAGTTCTTCCGATTGCTTTTCCGAACCAACGATAGGGTTTACTTCTGTAACAATATTTGCTTTCATCATATGGATCGACGGTGCGGACGCTTTAAGACGAACACCGTATTTTCCACCTTGTTTGATAATCTCAGGCTCTTCAAGGGTAAGGTCATCAAGCTGCGGCATAACTATTCCATAGCCTGTTGCTTCAACTTCTGAAAGTGCATTTTCGATTTTTTCGTATTTTTTCTTTATGCACATCAGTTCTTTCAGAAGCGGCATAAGGTCATTGTCATTGCTGATCTCAATACCTGTTTCCTCACCGATGATTTTATAGAACAGACACTTTTCAAGGTCTATGCTTACGTCTGCACTTCCCTTTCCAAGATCAATTGTATCTATCCTTGAACCATCAATGTAATCGCCGTCTGATATTCTTTCTGTCAGCCTATCTACATCACGGACATGGTGCATATCGGCAGCAGCATTTCTTATTGTACCCATAACGCTGCATTTGAGCCAATGATTTTTGTCAAGAGCAGTTATCCACTTTGGCATACTTATATTTATTTCCTTTATCGGAAAAGCATAAAGCACCTGCCGCAAAATATTATTTATACTTTCTTCATCAAGAGCAAGGCAGTTTACAGGAATAACAACATTTCCATACTTTGCAGACATCTGCTCAGCAAGCTTTTGTGATTCGGCTGAATCAGGGTCAACACAGTTAAGTACGATGATAAAAGGCTTATTAATTGAAACAAGCTCATCAATAACACGCTGTTCGGCTTCTTCATATTCCTCCCTCGGAATATCTGAAATACTTCCGTCAGTAGTCACCACAAGCCCTATTGTTGAATGTTCCGTAATGACTTTCCGCGTGCCGAGTTCCGCGGCTTCATCAAACGGAATATCGTAATCGAACCACGGTGTTCTTACCATGCGCGGCTGCTCCCCCTCGCTGCTGCCGAGCGCACCTTCCACCATATAGCCCACGCAATCCACCATGCGCAGGCGCAGCTCAATGCCATCCTCGCCGATGGTGAGCGCGACCGCCTCATTCGGAACAAATTTCGGTTGAGTTGTCATAACCGTTTTGCCCGAACCGCTTTGCGGCAATTCGTCCACAATTCGGGCCAGGGCATATTCGTTTTCAATCTTCGGAAGAACCATAAGGTCCATGAACCGTTTGATAAATGTCGATTTGCCCGTTCGAACGGGGCCGACGACGCCGATGTAAATATCCCCTCCGGTACGTTTTTGAATATCCCGATAAATGCCTGTGCTTGCCATAATAACCTCCGATTGCTGTTTTGCCGCTGAATCGGCTTTATCCTTTTGTGAATTGATATGAGCGGGAGCGCGGAAATATTCGCATTTGCGGCTTTTTTGTTTAATTAAAAGCCCCCTCCGCAAACAGTGCGGTGAGAGCTTTTTGCAGGTATTGAATTTTTCGAATTGCATTTACACTGTCAAAAAACCGACGCAGCCGTGCCTGTTTAAAGCAGCTTTTGTCCGTTGATAAACAACGCAAAGCTCAACCCGAGCCTGTTCGCGGCACGCATACAGAGCTTCATGCGGGTCATGAATATTTCGAAATAATCCATAATGGAGCAATACTGCGTGTCGATGGTCAGATTCAGCGAAAGAGTCGCCTTGCTGTCATCGATTCGGATATTTGATTCCGTAACGGAGTAATTTACGCGGTCGTGAATATCAAAAGTCGAGATATTGCGATTGCGCACACGGCTTCGGCGAACATCGCATTTATCCGCAAGTATCAGCGCAGCGGCAACAGCGTTTACGGGTACGCCGGTGCCCTCGTCATGGTTGCCGATCGCCGTTACGATAAGGGAAATATCCTCCGCACTCATTCCGCGCTCCTCCAAAAGCCGGAACGCAAGCAGTGCACCGCTTTGTGAATGGTCAACGCGGTTTATAAGGTTACCGATATCGTGCAGATAGCCGGCAATGCGGACAAGCTCCACTTCGTGTTCGGAATAACCGAGTGTTTCAAGGATATGCGCCGCATTTTCGCTCACCATTGTGACATGCGCAAACGAATGCTCCGTGAATCCGAGCGCAAGCAGGGATTCGTCCGCACGAATGATGTAGGTTCGGATTGAGGCATCCTCCCGCAGCTGTTTATATGTTATCGCCGTCATAAAAATCTCCCCCTTATTTTCGGTTGAAAAACGAACCGTCGAAAACTCCCGTTTGCGTTTTTTGCCGCCGGGAGTGTTCCCGATTCCGTTTGCCGCCTCAGCGCACCTTCAGTCCGCTTGCCATATCGCCCATGGTTGTAAGTGCGGAAAGGTTCTCATCCGATGCATCGCTTGCGCAAAGTATCATGCCGTGGCTTTCAATGCCGCAGATGGTCTTCGGCGCAAGATTTGCAGCAACAACCACTGTTTTGCCGATGAGCTGCTCCGGGCTGTACCATTTTTTGATGCCGGAAAGCACAATGCGCTCTTCCCCGCCCATTTGCAGCGTGCATTTGAGCAGTTTTTTGGATTTTTTAACTTCTTCGCAGGCAATGACCTTTGCAAGGCGCAGATCAAGTTTCGCAAAGTCGTCATAGCTTATCTCCGGCAGCAGCGCAGGTTCGGCGGGCTTTTCCTCGGATTTAACCTCAGATTTTGCCTCCGTGTCCGCGTTCTTCGCTTCGGGCTTTGCCTCCGCCTTCTCCTCCGCTGCCTGCTTTGGCTTCGGAAGCAGTGCCTCAAGCTGTTCAAGCTCCTTTTTGACATCGATTCGCGGGAAGAGCGCCTCTCCCTTTTTAACGATCGTGCCTTCGGGCAGCTTTCCGAATTCCGCAACGGAATCGAACTCCTTAAGCGTTTCGTCCGCAACGCCGAGCTGTTCAAAAATCTTCGGCGCGGTGCGGGTCAGGAACGGACGCAGGCAAACGGCGACAATGCGCAGGCACTCCGCAAGGTTATAAAGCACGGTTCCGAGCCTGTCACGCTTTGCTTCATCTTTTGCCAGCAGCCACGGTGCGGTAATGTCGATATATTTGTTGCAAAGACGAACAAGTCTGAAAATCTCTGCCAAGGCCTCATTGGGGTGCAGCGCGTTCATGCAGGCATCGATTTTTTCCGCAAGCGCGGCTGCTGCGGGAACGATGGTTGAATCCTCTTCCTCAACGGGCGCATCGGGCGCAGGGATAACCCCGCCGAAATACTTCTCAATCATTGCAACCGTGCGCGAAAGCAGATTGCCGAGGTCGTTTGCAAGGTCGCTGTTTATGCGCGTTATCAGCACTTCATTGTTAAAATTGCCGTCGCTTCCGAACGGGAATTCGCTCAGAAGGAAGTAGCGAATTGCATCCACGCCGTAACGTTCGACAAGCTTGACGGGGTCAACAACGTTGCCGAGGGATTTGCTCATCTTTGTGCCGTCCAAAACAAGCCAGCCGTGGCCGTAAACCTGTTTGGGCAAAGGAAGGCCGAGAGCCATCAGCATGATGGGCCACACAATGGTGTGGAAACGGATTATCTCCTTGCCGACGATGTGAACATCGCAGGGCCAGTATTTTTTGAACATTGAATCATCATCGCTCAAATAACCGAGCTTTGAAAGATAGTTCAGCACGGCATCGAACCAGACATAGATAACGTGCCTGTCGTCAAAGCTGACGGGCACACCCCATTTAAAGGTGCTGCGGCTGACGCAGAGATCCTCAAGCCCCGGAAGCAGGAAGTTGTTGAGCATCTCTTTTGCGCGGGAGGCGGGTTGAATAAACTCGGGGTGAGTCTCAATGTATTCAATGAGGCGGGGCGCATATTTGCTGACGTTAAGGAAATAGCTTTCTTCCTCAACCTCTTCAACCTTGCCGCCGCAATCGGGGCACACTCCGCCGCTCTCCTTGAGCTGCGTCTCCGTCCAGAACGCCTCGCAGGGCGTGCAATACATGCCCTTGTAGCTGCTCTTATAAATATCGCCCTGATCATAGAGCTTTTTAAAGACCTTTTGAACGCATGCAACGTGGTAATCATCCGTCGTGCGAACAAAGCCGTCGTTGGAAATATCCATAAGCTGCCAAAGGCTGTGGAACCCCGCAACGATGTTGTCAACATACTGCTGAGGTGTAACTCCCGCTTCCGCTGCCTTGCGTTCAATCTTTTGTCCGTGTTCGTCCGCACCGGTCAAAAAGTAAACATCATAGCCGCGCATTCTCTTATAGCGTGCAAGCGCGTCCGTGTTCACGGTGCAATAGGTGTGTCCGATATGCAGTTTTGCACTCGGATAGTAAATGGGCGTTGTGATGTAATAAGTTTTCTTTTCTTTCATGATTTCCGTCATAAAAACTCTCCTTCGGAAGTATTCCGGATATTTGCGTTTTGAATTTTTTGAAAACAAATTAAAAACGCCCCCATATCCGGTCAAGGGATATAGGGGCGTCCGTCATGCACGATGAACCTTTCCGCCGCAAAAACGGCAGAAACGCTGTTCGGGTATGCGGCGTTGTCGCGGTACCACCCTAATTCCCGACAAAAGGCGTTTGTATGCGCAAACATGCCGTGTCGGCTCATTTCGCGCTGTAACGTGCGCACACGCCGTGTCTTAATGAATTCTGCACGGCTGTACGCAATGCGTGCATATTTCGGTTCGACCTCGGGGGCTCGAGAGCCATGTTCCGGATACCCCGCTCCCGACTTGCACCGAACGCCGGGTCTCTGAAAGCGGAAGCTGTCCGTACTCTTTCCGTCACAGCCCTATGAAATTCGGCAGAGATTAATGCGGAATTAACCGCTGATAAATCACCGCAGTTTATATTTTAATCATAGTCTGCACGTTTGTCAAGCGGTTGATACGATTTTTCGGCATTTGCTTTTCCTGCGTCAATTATCGGTTACGCTCGGCATATAAATCCGCCCCTGTTTATCCGCAGTGATTGAAATTGCGGCATAATTATGTTATAATCTCCCGGCACGGGGGATTTCGAACTATGGCTAAACTCTATTTTCGTTACGGCGCAATGAGCTCTTCAAAAACAGCTCAGGCAATAATGGTCAAATACAACTACGGCGAGCGCGGGCAAAAAGCTCTGCTTGCGAAGCCGGCTGTTGATATTCGCGATGGTGCCCGCATCGTGCGTTCCCGCTGCGGGCTGACCGACGAATGCATTTTGTTCGATGATATTCCGTGGAACGATGTGCATGATCATGTTTATGACTGCATAATCGTTGACGAAGCGCAGTTTTTGACCCGAGCGCAGGTCATGCTGCTTGTTGAGGCAGTTGACAAATACAATATTCCTGTGATATGCTATGGGCTGAGAACTGATTTTCAGGGCAATTTTTTTGAGGGCAGTCACACTCTCATGGCTCTTGCCGACACGATTGAAGAGATAAAAACAATTTGTTGGTGCGGAAGGAAAGCGATCATGAACGCGCGGCTTGACGGTAAAGGCGGAATTACCAAAGTCGGTGAACAGGTCGTCCTCGGTGCCGACGATAAATATATAGGTCTCTGCCGAAAACATTGGGCAGAGGGCAAAATTAGCAATGATTAATTTTAAATCTAAAAATCGAAGCGATTGCAGCTGTTTTTTCGTTGTGTATATCAAACGCACCGCGAACGGTTTTTTGCAATCTTGAGGAAAGGCTATGAGATTTTATATTGCAACAGGTCTTGTAAATGCCGAGCATGCGCGTAAAGCCGCCGAGGTTTTGCGCCGCAACGGGCATGAACAGACGTACGACTGGACAACCCACGGTGACATTCGTCACGAAGGCGCAGAGCGCATGAGCGAAGTTGCTTTCAACGAACTGCGCGCCGTCCGCGACGCCGAGCTTGTCGTTGCCCTTCTTCCCGGCGGGCAAGGCACACATACCGAACTTGGCGTTGCTCTCGCAACACGCAGCAACAAGCGCATAATACTTTGGAGCGAAACCGGTGATG
>ENA-ORPK01002054-ORPK01002054.1-human-gut-metagenome-genome-assembly--contig:-NODE-2054-length-14533-cov-16.218677_pt1 | contig 14533 bp, 10 predicted proteins | sample MGYA00242139_ERZ509068 | MGnify/ENA primary metagenome ERZ509068 (study PRJEB26280, sample SAMEA2338687) | human gut metagenome | biome: human gut; feature: human-associated habitat; material: faeces... | reverse complement strand
CGTCAACACGATCTTTCTTTTCCTTCATCTCAACCTCGCTGTTGGCACCAACATACAGAACTGCTACGCCACCTGCGAGCTTTGCAAGACGCTCCTGAAGCTTCTCCTTGTCGTAAGAGCTCTTGGTGTTGGCTATCTCATTCTTGATCTGAGCTACACGGTCGGCTATAAGCTCCTTCTGACCAGCACCACCTACGATAGTAGTGTTGTCCTTGCTTACAGTAGCCTTCTCACAAGTACCACAGAGGTCGAGTGTAGCCTTATCGAGGCTCAAGCCCTTCTCCTCGCTGATGACAACACCACCTGTAAGAGTAGCAATATCCTCGAGCATTGCCTTACGACGGTCGCCGAATCCAGGTGCCTTAACAGCACAAATCTTCAAACCACCACGCAGACGGTTAACAACCAATGTTGTAAGAGCCTCAGAATCTACATCCTCAGCGATGATGAGCATCGGGCGTCCGCTCTCAGCAGCAGGCTGCAGGATAGGCAGAAGGTCCTTGAGGTTGCTTATCTTCTTGTCGTAGATAAGGATGTATGGGTTGTCCATAACGCACTCCATCTTGTCGGCGTCGGTAACGAAGTAGCCACTCAAGTAGCCACGGTCGAACTGCATACCCTCAGTAACACCAATGCTGGTGTCGCGACTCTTGCTCTCCTCGATAGTGATAACACCATCCTTAGACACCTTGCGCATAGCGTCAGCCAAGAGCTTGCCAATCTCAGGATCGTTGTTGGCAGAAACGGTAGCTACCTGCTCAATCTTGTCGTAGTTGTCGCCTACAATCTCGGCAGTCTCCTTGATGTGGTCTACTACGGCTGCAACAGCCTTGTCGATACCACGCTTAAGGTCCATAGGATTGGCACCAGCTGTAACATTCTTCAAGCCCTCAGTTACGATGGCCTGTGTAAGGATGGTAGCGGTTGTTGTACCGTCGCCTGCATCGTCGCCGGTCTTGCTTGCTACGCTCTTAACGAGCTGGGCACCTGTGTTCTCAAACTTGTCCTCAAGCTCCACTTCCTTAGCTACAGTAACACCGTCCTTAGTAATCTGCGGAGCACCGAACTTCTTCTCGATAACTACATTGCGACCTTTCGGGCCGAGTGTAACCTTAACTGCATTAGCCAATTTGTCGACACCGTTCTTCAACAGGTCGCGGGCGTCTATATTGTATTTAATTTCTTTAGCCATGATTATTCAAATGTTGAATGTTAAATGTTGAATGTTGAATTGTTCGCTTACGCGAATTATGAATTAAGAATTTTGAGTTTTGAATTACTTCTGAACTACGGCAAGAACGTCGCTTTGACGCATGATGAGGTACTTTGTACCCTCAACCTCAAGCTCTGTGCCCGAATATTTGCCGTAAAGAATCTCGTCACCTTCTTTAAGAATCATTTCCTCATCCTTAGTGCCATTGCCAGCGGCAACGATAGTACCGTGCTGCGGTTTCTCTTTTGCTGTATCAGGAATGATGATTCCGCCAACTTTTTCTTCTGCCTGTGCAGGAAGTACAAGCACTCTGTCTGCTAATGGTTTAATGTTCATAATTCTTATGATTTTAATTGTTTATATTCTTATTGTTATGAACCTTGCGGCGTTTGCCGTTGCTGTTCGGTTAGCATATAGCCAAAAACGTGCCAAAATTTGTTTACCGCATTTTTTACTTTCAGTTGCAAGTTGCAAAAAGTGGAAGAATGACATATATGGCAGTAAAATATGACACAATTGGCACTTCCTAAATAGTAAAAAAGTAAAAAGGCGATTGCCATAATTGACAACCGCCCTACTATTTAAAACGAAAGATTTTACCGAGAATTGCACGAGCGGTAAACGGGGTTCGAACCCGCGACCCCCAGCTTGGGAAGCTAGTGCTCTACCAACTGAGCTATTACCGCAACAGTTTGATTATACACTAAGAAAGTGTGGAGCCGATACCCGGACTCGAACCGGGGACCCACGCATTACGAATGCGTTGCTCTACCAACTGAGCCATATCGGCTTGCTCACATTTTCTGAATGCGGTGCAAAGGTAAGGCTTTTTTTTTATTACGCCAAACTTTTGCACCGTTAAATGTGATTAGAACTTATAGCCTACTGTGAACAGAAGTTGATTGCGCTTGTTGCTTACCTTTACGGCGTCGCATACATTGTCAAACTTAGGCTCTGAATTGTCTACATAACTCATGAATGGATAGAAGTCGCCATTGGTCTGGCTGTACTGATAGGCAAGGTCGAACGAGAATTTGCCGTAGTTGTATCCTACACCTGCTGTGAAGCGATGGGTGTCCTTCCAGTTGGTATAGTCGGTTGTCGAAGCGTAGTATGTGCCATACGACTCCAGACTTCCGTCCTTAAATCCGTTCTTGTTGTACATAGCCGACTGGTAGTTGTAGCCAAGACGAACAGCAAAGTTCTTCTCGGGCTTGAACTCCATACCTACCTTGACGGTGTGTACTCCCTTGAGCGAGTTCTTGATGTTCTGCTTCATAGCCTCATCGCGCGAACTTGTCTCATAATAGTAGCCCCAATAGTCAACCTCTCCCCCATCGTTGACACGGATGTCGTTGGTGGTATAGTCGGCATATTCGTATGTGGCACCGAGTGCAAGATAGTTGCCTACAGTATGGCCGAGGCTCACACCGAAACGCCAAGGAGTGTAGAATTTGAAGTCATACGACTCGCTCGACTTGCCGTAGTCGCTCGAACCATAGGCATCGCTTGTCTTATTGTCGAGCACGGTATAATTGCGAGTGGTGAGGTCGTACCATGTTGGCGTGTGAACATACAATCCGATACGGAACGGCGACTCTTCTGCCGGACGGAATATCAAACCCGCCTTAACGTCGAAACCAGTACCTGTAATCTTACGCTCGTCGTTCATTGCTACGTCGCCGATAGATTTGTCGCCGTCAACAAGATTCTCTGAATACAATGACGAGCTGTTGTAGTGAACGTCGTATATTCCTACCGTGAATCCCCAGTAGAAGCGGTCGTTTGAGTTACCGCTAACATTGAAGTCGTACTGACCAATGTATCCTGTAGTAGAGCGTCCGAAGTCGTAACCGGTAGCGTTGTAATAAACGGGGAGTCCAGTAGCCTGATTGACTATAACACCCTTATCTGTAAGCGTTGCATTGTTCGGGTCATTGGGATTGTTGGCATCATAGTGATTGAACAGCACATTGCTGTACAGATAGTCAGCCTGACTGTATGCGCCCGAATTGCTTACCAATCCGTTGTTTTTGTCTTGCAATGTGTACACACCATTTACATTCTTCATTGCCGACAGCTTGTTCTGCGAAGCATTGTTAAGACGGCCGGCTGCTGTGAGTATCTGATCGAAGTTCTTGCTCTTGGTGTAGTTGAAGCCGAAGTTGAGCATCGAATGTCTGCCCGAACGCATTGAATAGACAAAGCCAGCCTGATCAAAACTCATGTTTGTCTTGTTGGCATTGCCAAACGACTTGGCATCCTGCTGACTGTTGAAGCCAAACGAACCTGCCACCATGCTGCGACGGAACATACCGATGCCCGCAGGGTTGGTGCCGATAGTTGATATATCTGCACCAAGTGCCTCCATAGCTCCACCCATACCTACATAACGTGCAGTACCGTTAAGGTCTTTCGTAGCAAGCTGGGCATTGTCGTATGTCTCCTGTGCGCTGACAGCGGTGCCAAGCATCGCTACAGTCATTAAAGAAAGTATCTTTTTCATATTCTTACGAATCAATAAATATTACATTATATATATTTACATATAGCCATCCGATAACCGACAGGCTTTGTTATCGGCGACTGCCAAATCCGCCACGGCTTCCGCCCATTGAGCCTCCGCCTCTTGTGCCTCCGCCGAACGAACCTCCGCCAAACGAACCTCTGTTAGTGCCAAAGCTTGAACCGCCTCCGAATGTGCCGCGATTGCTACCGAAGTTGCCTTGGTTCTCAAACATCGGACGCTGTGTCTGCTGCTGATAGTTGTCGAATGTATTACGGTCGTTGCGTGTACCATTATTTGAACGACGACTGCCAAAACTACCGCGACGATTGCTATTGTTCATGTCGTAGTCGCGACCGTAGCTGTTGCGATTAGACACGCCATAGCGTCTGCCATTTGAAATCGAACCGCCTGCCGAGTGGTTGCGTGTACCAGTTGGACCACCTGCTATATAACGTACACCTGGGCGATACCATCCGCCCCAACCCCAATAGGGCGATGACCATCCATAGTAGCCATAGTGCCAAGGATTGTACCAGCCACCATACCAACCAGAGTAGTAGGGACCATACCAGCCAGAGTAGTAAGGACCATACCATGGGTCGTACCAAGGATCGTACCATCCATAATATGAACGCCAATAGGGACGTCCCCAATAGCTGCCGTAGAACCAAGGATCATAGAATCCGTCAAAACGGCTCATACGACGCGACCACATGAAGTCGCTGTCCATATCGTCGTCATAGTAGCGTTCCGAACCAGGATATATGGTAATGGTAGAATCCAGGTCGGCCTTGCCATACGTTCCGTCTCCCTCACGAAACTCTATGATGTCGTTGCCCAACGAGTCGGTACCTATCTTCTGATAGTAGCTCTTCAGTTTGCCACGACGATTATATTCGTCAATGTCACGATTGCTGCCACAATAGTAGGTAGGACAACCGACTTCCTTCTTTTCATTATTATTATACGTGATGTCTGTTTTCGCTCTCTTCTTTGGAGTGAAATAGACATCATCCTGAGCATCCATACAGAGCGGCATGGCTCCAAGGATAAGCGAAAGCAATAAAAACCGTGTATCCATATTCTCTTACATTTAAGTATCTTTTCTATTATTAGAATGCAAAAACCAGCAAAACATTGCATGGTTTAAAGCAATTCTAATTTATCTACTGCAAAATTAATGCTTCTTTTTTGAGGTTGTATGGGGAAAACCCTAAAACGATATAGGTTTTCCCCTAATTTTTAGTTTTTTTAATGACGAAAAAGGGGAATGCATCCTTTACGAAGCATCCCCTTAATATTATAAATAAATTGTCTGCCGAGCAAAATTATGCAACCTCGCGAGGAAACAAATACTTCCTTGAGAGATAACTTTATTTCTTGTCAACTCTAACCATCTGAAGCAACTCTTCAGCCTTTCGTGCTCCCAAAACGGTTTTCAATACATTACCTTTGGTGTCGAGAACGAGCATAGTAGGATAAGCACGGATGTTATAGCGCTTGGCAATCTGAACACCCTCGCCCTTCTCCATATCCATCTTCAGATTTACGAAATGCTCATTGAAGTAGCCACCAACCTGCGGCAGCGTGAACACTTCCTTTGCCATATGACGGCAAGGTACACACCAGTCGGTATAGCAATCCATAAACACAAGTTTGCCTGTCTTGGCTGCCTTAGCCAAAGCCTGGTCGAAGGTAAGGTCGGCAAACTCTACGCCGCCAGTGTTCTCCATACTGCGAATGAGGTCTTCAAGTCGGCGGGCATGTGTGCCCTGATACTGCTTCTGCTCTTCGCGCAAGTAAGCCAATACCTTATTCTTTGTCTGTTCGTCGCCGTTAATCTTGTTGAGCGACATGTCTACATATATCTTTGAAACACCCAATGACTTGCCTTGGGTCTTGAGATAATCCAACAGCTCTGAATACTTCTTAGTGCCACGCAACTGAGCCACCTTATAAAGTGAATAAGAGTCGCAGCTATCGGGCAGTTCTGCCTTCTTCATCTCATTTAACAACTGTGCCATGTCCATGGCATCGTAGTCCTTGTGGGCTGTAGCATAAGACAGAACGTCCCAATAGAACAATCCCTCCATGAACATATTGACTTTCTCAGCACCAACGTTCTTGACGAAATCGGCCTTGTGCTCAACAAGATATTTGTAGTTGTCGCTCTTGCGATCGGGAATCCATGAAGTGAACACCTTCCAGTTTTCTTCCTTAGAATATTCCTTAGGCTTAAGCATTGCCATATACTCCTTGCCTACTGCCTTAAACTGGTCGTTCTTGTGTGCCAGATTAAGGGCTTCAAGATAGTTGGCAAGTGTCTTCTTGTCGCGCTTGCCACTCTGATAGAGCTTCTCTGTACCCACCAATGAAGTCTTAGGACTAAGAGCACGGGCTACGGCATACTGGAAATCGGGCAGACGCATTCCGCCTACAATGCGAAGCACAACATTGCCGTCGGAGTCGAGCACCAGATAATGGGCAAACGACTTAACCTCATACTTCTTGGCTATCGACTCGTTCTCGCGCTTAGACAAATCCATGAAAAGACAAACGAAGTTCTTGTCCATATAGTCGCAGAACTCCTTGTTGGAGAATACCTCCTTGTTCATGCCGTGACAAGGAATCGCCCAATCGGCAAAACAGTTGAAGAATATAGGCTTGCCCGTCTTGCGCGATTGACTGAAAGCGTCCTCCAATGTGTAGACATACTTCATCTTGACATCGGCTTTGACAACGTCGCCATACAGTCTCTCCCCTTGCTGTGCAAAGGAAGAGACTGTACAAAGCATGAGCATAAGCATCATGCCTAACCATTTACATTTCATTATTAGTATTTTTAAGTGTTTCTTTTATTTAGCGTCCTTTACACAACGTACACTATACAGCACGTCACGATAGCCTGTAGTGACGGGACTTGTTCCGCGCCATACCTTGTCGGTGTACTTTGCCGACATACGTATGATGGCTATGTCTGCTCCATCGGTATTCTTCTCTGACGTTGAAGTCCAGTAATACCAGCTGTCGTCCTTGTTGACATAGTTGTACTCCTTGGTCTTGATGACGTAGATGTTTCCACCTGCACGTTTGGCATTGAATCCGCTCTGACCACCCTCGCTCAACAATGTAGCCAAACCGCTTCCACGCCATGCCTCATTGCGCAATGACTCTGATGCATTCAAGCCTAAAGCCTGTTCGAGCTTGAGCCAGTCTTCATCCGAAGGCAATCGCCATCCGTCGGGAACAGCCTGCTTGGCTCCGTCGAATGAATAGAGGAAACCATACTTGGCTACATATCCGCCATTCTCCTTCTCTACAGCCTTGAAGTGCGTATTGGCTATGACGATTGGGTCTTTTACCTTGTCAAGCTCAGCTGTCAATGCCTCGTAATAGTCAGTATAGTAGGCAAGATAGCTGTCAACCTCCTCTTGAGTGGAACCGTAATCCAAGTAACTGACCATCATCAAAATCACCTGTGTACCAGTAAGTCGCTTGTTGCCATACTGAGGCCAACCGTTATATTTAGGGTCATTGGCAACCGCGGTAGCTATACGTCTATAGGTTTCGTCATCAACCGTAGCTTCAGAAGCATCCACCTGTTCCTCATCCCAAGTGTAGCATCCTGCTATAGAGTTGCCTGGTATTTGATAGCGCAGGTTCTCAGCCATCCATATCTGATTGCCTATCTGCACGCAATGGTAGGTATTGTTGTCGCGCGGGTCGGTGAAATCCTCTGCAGGCTTAACTACAGAGCTGTCAAAACTGACACCATCCACATCGTTGTCGCTGCACGATACGCACAAACCAACCAATGATAATAAAGGTATTATTAATCGTTTCATTGTCTATTCGTTTAAAGTTCAAGTCCCAATTCGTTCACCATGAAATCCTTGAGCAACTCATATTTCTCCATAACCAACGCACAGCGACCATATCGTTCGTTGAACACTTCGTCGCCAACGGTAAGGATTGCCTGCACAAAGTAGTTGCGGTCTTCTTCGGCATCCGCCGGACTGTAACTGCCAGTATTCTTATTGCCTCGTATGAATCCGTAATTGCCTATCTCCTGCACAATGGTAGAACGTACAGACTCGGCTTCAGCTTTGTCTTCTACCATGTCACGTGAAAGAACCAGGTCGACAAAGTCATACTTGTAAGCCTGTGTGGTTCCCTCTACTGCATTGTATGGCATGCCATAATAGAGGTTGTTGGTCGAGATGAAAGTACTCTTCTTGCTCCATTCAAGACAAGTGGAGCAACTGCCCAACTCTTCCCATGTACGATAATAGTACTTAGAAGACACAGCCTCGAACATAGCACACAAGTCCTTGTTGGCTTTCACCTTCTGTGCCACCATGTCGTATATCACGTCACGCGCCGTAGTCTTTATGTCATCGTCGCTAAGATTTGAGACATTGTAGAACACCAATGTGCGGAATCCCGACACGTACTGCTTCTCAGCCAAGCTGCTGCTTTCGGGCTTCGAGGTGAGATTGTTTGCCACCATTATGCTGAACGGACGCATACGCTTGCTGCACATCTCCAGAAACTTGCGCACAAAACGCAAGGCATCCATCTTCGACTCATCGGTCTTCAGATAGTCATAAACGTACTGCACACTATTGCTGTATGAGTCAAAATCCCAGTTAAGGTCTACGGTTTCGTATTGCATAACGGGTTTGCCATACAGGTCGGTACCAATCTGTCGCTTTGCAATAGTGTCATTGAACAGCACCGGTACATTATATTCCTTAAATATCTGATAACGCTCATGCTGAACGGGATCGTTGGGATCGTCTGTAATCTCAAACTCATTGGTCAGATCCACACCATCACCCGAAATCTTGTCTTCGGAGCAAGCAGTCAACATCAGAACCGATATCAGCAATAACCATAATTTCTTCATATCTTACTTCTCCTTAATTATTTGTGTCCATATCAAGTTCGTCTCTTTCTTCGCGCTCGTTGTCAGGCATCGGCACCTTGTCGGCAGACAGCACTTCACGCGGAATACCGAATGTCCAAGCCTTCTCATCGGCAGTCAACTTATAAAGATGTGCACGCACGAAGACACCATTGTCGGTATATTCGTTGAACACATGTAACACATCCGTCTTAATAGGATATTTCTCGCGAACCGCATAACGACGCAAGTCGAACCAACGCTGTCCCTCAAAACAAAGTTCCTTACGACGCTCGTTGGCTATCTCACGTGCCAGTTCTTCGCCTGTATAATTCTGCTCTACATAGCCTTCAACACGCTGCAAGCGCAACTGGTTGAGAGCGCTACAAGCCTGCGACTCTTTTCCACTCTGCATGGCACATGCCTCGGCATAATTGAGATAAGCCTCCGACTTGCGCATAGCAAGGGCATCAGACACATCGTTGAGTTTCACCTCACGCTGATATTTCTGCAGATTGATGCTGTCCGACTGCGAATTGACATTGAAGTAGCTGTTCTTTCTTACGTCGTCGTCGCTATACATATTATATAATTGGCGTGTGACACAATACTCCGAAGGATTGCCAAACACCGAAGCCACCAGACTTGCACGGCTGTTTGGCGTAAGGCGGTTGCCACCCTGCGAGAATATTATCTCAGGATTTGACGCTGTAAGAACGGGAGTGCCCGAAGAGTGACTGGCAAGACTGAGCAGACGGAACTGACCGTTGTCCATTACATTCTTTGCCTTCTTCTCAGCCTCTTCCCAATTCTGCATATACAGATAGACACGGTTCAACAGCAAGTCGGCAGCCTGCCAGCTGGCACGATGCAGCATGCCCTTGGTCTTCTGCGGACTCTCTGTGAGGAGGGTTCCTGCCATAAGCAAATCGGAAACCACCTGGTCGTAAACCTGCTTCACCGTAGCACGCGGGAACTGTGTGGCAGCATCCTTGTCGTATTCTACATAAGGAGTAAGCTTCAACGGCACACAAAGGTCGGTCTCACAAGTGGCTGGGGTGTAAGGCTTGCCATAGAGATTGGCCAGGATGAAGTAGAACTGGGCACGAAGGAAGTACACCTCGCCTTTCACGCGAGTGTAATCAGACTGATCCTTTTCTGAAGTATGGGGCACGCCTTCTATCTCGTCCAATATGATATTAGCCAGATTGATGCGATGATAAAGGTCGTTCCATGTACCATCGTCGGATGAGTAGCTGTCGTGCTGCAGATTATAGCGCACGTCCTGCTGCCATGCAAAATAGCCGAACATGCCGTTTACTACATAAGTGTAAGCCGAGTAACTGCCCAGACGTTCTGAAGAGTTGATGCCAACTGTGTTTATGTCATCGTCGAGCATATTAAAGAAGCCACATGTAGAGCTGCTCATACCGTAAGAAGTCTCCGTGCTCTTCATATAGGTCTCGCCTATCAGCACTTCCTCCAAATCGGAAACGGTCTTAGGCACAACCATGTCTTGTGAATACTCATCAAGAAAGTCGCCACAGCTTGAGACTGAAACCAACAATCCCAAAGCCATTAATATTTTAGATATCTTCATTTCTGATAACTTGAATGTTAGAATGTGAACGAAAGCTTCATGACGTATGTCGGACGGGTTGACAGCACAACGTCTGACGAGAAGCCCGACTGACTCGGATCCTGACCATCAAGCTTCTTTGAGCAGATGGTGAAGACATTGGTTGTAGAGAAGTCGATAGTCACATTGTTAAATGGAGTTTTACGCAATTGGGCACGAGTAAGCTGGTAGCGCAATGAGAGTTGCGACATACGCAGATAATCGCCTGATACTGTACGCAGGTCGGAGAGGTCGTACATGTCCCAATAGTTGGTGGCAAAAGCCTTGAAACCTTGCACGTCTGCCGACAAAGAATTGCTCCAATGAGTCTTGTAGGTCTGATAGAGAGGGTCTGACGGACTCAGCAACGCAGGATAATTGGTGCGCAGTTCGTCGCCAGGAGTCTTCCATCGGTTGAGCAAATCCTTATTGACATTGTTCTCCGACGATATTCCGTTGATGATATCTGAATACAGAGCCATCTTTCTTATCTTCGAACCCAAGCTGTATGTAAAGCTTGTTGTAAGACTGAGCTGCTTCCAGCGGAGTGTGCTGTACAATGCTCCCGTGAACTTCGGACTACGTGTACCGCTCTTCCCCATCACCATCTTGGCAATCTCTTCCAATGATTTTCCTTCCAACAGATGACGACGGTCGGAATAATCGTCAAACATAGGCATACCGTTGGTTGGGTTCAAGCCAAGGAACTTGTACGAATAGAATGTTCCTATCGACTCGCCACCGACAATGGCTGTTCCGTTGAGATAGTCGGTAATGGTGTATTCGTTGATGATGTCGCTCTTCACCTGGTTCTTCACGAACGAATAGTTGGTAGAGAGATACCACGACCAGTCCTTTGTCTTGATAGGATAACCCATCAGCGATACGCTGAAACCGTAGTTCTTGATGTCGCCACCGTTCATTACATACGAACTTACACCGTTCACCTTCGATACAGGCACAGTGGTGAAGGCATCGTGTGTCAACTTATAATATCCATCGATATTGATTGACAATCGACTGTCGAAGAACGAAGCGTCAATACCGCCATTAAACTGGTCGGTCTGCTCCCAACGCAAATGTGGATTTGGGAATGCATAAACAGTAGAGGTATTGGCTCCCCAATAAGAGTCGAAACTACCCTGTTTGATAAGCAGATTAGGTGTCTGACCGTCTACCATGTTACCGGTCTTACCATACGACACACGCATGCGCAGTTCGTTCACCTTGTCTACCTTAGGCAGGAACACTTCCTTGGCGTTGAACATACCTGATACCGACCATACAGGCAAGAGCTTCTCATTGCTTCGGCTGCCAAACTGATTGGAAGCGTCGAAACGTCCGTTGGCATTGAGCGTGAAATAGCTGCCATAACTATAGGTCATGGTAAGATAACCGCTCAACTTGTTGGTGCGTGTAGCGGTAAGTGTACGATGGTTTTCGGCAAGCCAACTTGCATAAAGCGGATACGAAGCCACCTCTTCGGCTGTCATCGACTCAACGAACTTCATACCGCGGTCCTTGAAATAACCACGCATATTCTCGCTGAAACCGTTGTTGCGATAGGTGTTCACCTCATAACCGAAGTTGGCGCTGACAAGATGCTTTGTGCCGAATGTCTGATGATAGTTGGCCTGCAAACGAGCTGTAAAGTTCTCGGTGATGCTGTTCTTGTAATTCAATATACCTCCATAAGGCAGCTCGCACAATCCGCCCGAACCAGCAACCGGAGTGGCATCATACTCGCCGTTCTTCAATGTGGCTACATAGTTGGTCTTCTCGCCAAACCATGTCTAATTGGTGCTTGAGCTGCGCTGGAATGAAGCTGCACCGTTTATCTCCAAAAGGTTCTTGTATCGCCAAACCAAATCGAGGGCGGCAAGGAGTGAGTTGGAATCGTAATTCTGCTGCGAATTCTCCATCTCATTAAGTATATTATAATTATACTTATAGTACTCATTGGTCTTCTTGCCCAAACTGTAGGCATGCTTCTGATAATAATATAGCGAACCGTCGGCATTATAACAAGGCAATGCACGTGTGGTGTTGTAGGCGTACTTCAACGGAGATATTTCAGAAGGCAGATAGTCCTTTTTCTGAACGTTGGCATTCAAGCGCACACTTGCACGGAAATTATTAGTCAGATTCGACTGGATATTCATGGCTGCCGTATAGCGCTTGCTGTTCTGGGTCTTCACTACTGCGTCCTCATCGGTATAACCCAATGAAGCGTAATAACGATAACGGTCGCCACCACCCGACAGACTGAGAGAGTGGGTCTGTGTGAGAGCATCATGGCTAAGCACCTTAAACCAATCGGTATTGACCTGTTCGCTCTGACGAACCTGGTCGACAAATTCATTATAGTTGATGTTTCCAGCCACATAATTATAATATGCACCCTCATATCCTACCATAGTCATAACGGCTCTCTGTTACCGATAAGCGTAGAAGTACCTCTCACACGCATACGGGCTGTGGTGCCTACCTCGCCTGAGTTCTGAGTGAATACCATGTCAGGCACACGACCCTCCAAAGCGTCTGTAAGTGATGTCATACCCGGCATAAGGATGTCGTCCATCTTGAGCGATGTCACAGCACTGGTGTTCTTACGGGCATCAATGTTGCCGTAACCTGTCACGACAACCTCGCCCAACTGACGACTGTCGTCCTCCAGAACTACATACAACTTGCGTCCCTTCCACTGCAACTCCTGCTTCTTCATTCCAAGATACGAAACCACAAGCTTCACGTTCTTAGAACCAACCGGCATCTTGAAGTCGCCATTAACGTCGGTGTGAGTACCCTTTGTAGTGCCCTTTACAACGACAGAAACGCCAGTGAGGGGTTCCCCATTGACGTCTGTTACTTTACCAAAAACTACATTTTCATTGTTTCTTGCCGCTGCTGGATCCTGTTTCTTTTCCACCACGATGGTGTCGGGTGCCAATGTTGCGAAAGCATGACTTTCGCAACAAGGGGATAAAGCAGCCAACAACGGCAAGACGTTCTTTACTCTGATTATCATAAAATAATGTTTATCGATATATCGCAAGATAATTTATATTACTTGGCTATATATTTCTTTCCTGCCTTTACGACCAAGCCCTTGTACGACTTGCCGACACGCTGACCAGACATATTGTATATTGTAGCATCGCTATCCGATTCCTGACGTGTCACAGAAGTTCATCAGTCAAATCGTACACAGTACTGTAATTCTCCTTACGACTTGTTATTGTGACACTCTTCAGAGCGATAAGGTCCTCTACATGTTTCTTTTCCAATAATTCAGGGATAGTAGTAACAACAGGCTGTGCTACTTCGCTGCTTTCGGTAAGGGTTAGATCAGAAACCTTTGTTTCTTTATTAGCAGTTAAGGTACAATCACCAAAGTTCTTAGCAAAATCCACAAGAACTGTACCGTTAACTACATAATTGCTTAAATTCGAAATAGCAGTGTTACCAAAGAAAATACCATCAAAACGCACAGCATACTCGCCCTCACGTACATAAACATAATAGCCTTTATAATAATCGTAAACGACTTTTGCATTGGTCAGTTTGAGTGCAACGTTTTTAAGATCACTTGTAAGTTCGTTCAGCTGTGCGATAGTCTTAATCAGATAGCAAACGAATTCCTTAGAAACCATTAACACTTTCCTTGCCATTATTCACAGCAATAGCCTTTATGGTTGTTGTCTCTGTAACCTCGACATTAACCGATGATGTTCCATTATTTAAAGAAGAAGTTGTTGGAACACTTCCATCAGTTGTATAATAAACTACGCTACCCTCAACACCCTTGATTGTAACCAGTCCTTTTCCTACAAAAGGAGTTACAGCCTCGAACGTTGGAGCTGCAACAGCATTGGGATCGGTAGGGCTCATCCGATAAATCAGGGGGATTAAGCATATAGTTTTGTAAGTCTGAAAAGAAAGAATTTTATATCCGTTACTCCTCTTAAAGCAGCTCTAAACGCCTTAATTTTAGCATTAAAAGACTCTGCAAATGCATTAGTTGCCCTGTTGACAAAGAAGTTCAAGACTTCATCATAGTGCTCGTAAAGTGTGGCGGCAATAACATTGAAACTCTTAAAACCGGAATCGTCCACTTTGTTGTACCAACGTGCAAGCGAGAGTCTTGCTGCATCTTTGACAGTATTCTTGGTAAATATCATTCTTAGCGAATGTGTGAGAGAATAAGCCTCTTTAATGTTCGGATACGTTTCAAAGAGCACATCTGCTCTTTGTCTCTGACTTTCAGTCCATTTATCGGCAGATTTG
>ENA-ORPK01002047-ORPK01002047.1-human-gut-metagenome-genome-assembly--contig:-NODE-2047-length-14572-cov-11.508645_pt1 | contig 14572 bp, 5 predicted proteins | sample MGYA00242139_ERZ509068 | MGnify/ENA primary metagenome ERZ509068 (study PRJEB26280, sample SAMEA2338687) | human gut metagenome | biome: human gut; feature: human-associated habitat; material: faeces... | reverse complement strand
ACTGACCGATGGTCAACCCTTTCACGCTGATGCGAAAAAGCCTCATCTGCACACGCTCCCACTCCCAGCGCTTCTGACGCTCACAGTTGTTGAGCTTGATGTCCTGCATTCCCTGTATCAGCTGAATCATCTTGTTGCGTTCGGTAGCCGACTGGCTGAAGCGCTTATAGTCCAATTCACGACGATACTTCATGAAGAATGCAACCCATAATATATATAAGGTGTTTCCCAGCAAAAATACACCAAGCACGAGAAGGCTATAATAACCGAGCACAACTGAGAACACGACAAAGTTGGCAAGAGAAAAGATGAAACCCAGCGAGTTACCCATCAGGAACGATTTTATGCGGGAATGATCTTCTATGCGCTGCATCAGGTCGCCAATCTTCTTTGTATCGAAGAAATGGAGCGGCATCTTCATCAGCTTAACCAGAAAATCTGAAATCAAGGCGATGTCTATGCGAGTATTCACATGCAGCAATATCCAGCCCCGGATAAAGTTCACGCTAAGCTGGGCGATGAAAAGCACGAGCTGGGCGATGAGGATGAGCGTGACGAAGCCCAGGTTCTTTCCATTGATACCCCTGTCAACCAACGCCTGGGTCAGGAAAGGGAACACCAGCTGCAACAAGCTGCCCAGCAACATCCCAAGCAGGAGAACCACAACCTGACGGCGGTAGGGCTTGAGATATTTGAAAAAGAACCCCAGGCTCTGCCTGTGGTTCTCGCACTCCTCCTTGCGCTTGCCAAAGTTCACTCCCGGCACCATCAGCAATGCCATACCACAGTCCCGCCCCTGCACACTGGTGCTTAGCCAGCAGCGCATGAACTCCTCTTCAGTATAGCACAACTTCTGGGAAGCGGGATCTGCGATATAGAAGCGGTAGCGCCCGCTCCGGTTCTTCTTTACCTTATAGCAGACCACGAAATGGTTCTGGTTCCAGTGAAGGATGCAGGGCAGGGAGGCATCGTGGGCCAGCTGTTCCATCGTGATTTTCACTCCCAGCGTACGAAAGCCCAGATACTCGGCAGCCTCGCTGATGCCGAGCATCGACACACCGTTGCGGGTGATGTGGCAATGATTGCGCAACATCTCTGCCGAATACTCCTTGCCGTAGTACTTGGCTATCATTCTCAACGAGGTGGAACCGCAGTCCATCTCGTCGAGTTGCTGATAATGGGGAAAGCCTTTAATCATAATCAGTTACTTTTTTCCGAATCTGTATCCTATGGAAATCATTCCATAACGAGGGATGCAATTGTATGTCGTTTCAGTCAACTCCTGTTCGTACGATCCATTATCGAAATTAGTCAACTGATGGAATATGTCATAAGCCTTACATTGAACGGTAATCTTACCTTTCAAGAATGTCTTATACAAGGAAATGTTGCTTACAACTCTTGTCTTATTGACTTCCTCTAATCTATAACCTTTACGCGTCAAGGAAGTCAAGTCACCGGAGAACTTAATATCCCACGGCAGGCGACATGCAAGATTAAAACCATACCTTATGTCCCAGGCTTCATAATTAACGGAATTCATCTTGTTTCTTATACTGTAATAGCTAAAACCAGCATTTAATTTCAACGTTAACTCCTTGTGCTGAAAGACTAATCTGGCTGTTTCATCCAGGACATCTCGCTTATTTTTGCTACTCTGAAGACCTTCATTCATATGCCCAGACATAAGAGTCGTAACATCTTTCCTATAAACAATTTCATTGTTGATATTCCATGCCCTTGATTTTCCCAATCCCTTATCAACATACAAACGATTCCATGACGCCCAAGTCCCTTTCACGTTCTGGGGAATTACAAGAGAATTACCATTCTTATCATCGTACAATGAACACATTATTATCATGTTAAGCATAAACTGAGACTGCGACGAAAAGTTTACATTCCACTGGCGTTCAGTATTATGCCATGCATAGGTAAACTGATAATCGTACATCGATTCTTTTTTCAATCTACCATTACCGGTTGACATCACTAACGGATGAGACGAATCTATAGTTTCAACCAAGTTTAACACAGATGGTTTGCGATAGGATTCCAATTTGTTGAAGAAATGAATCCTGGAATTTTTTCCCTGCCATTTGAGTCGGAATCTTGGACACAGATCAACATAACTCCTCGTAAGAGTAGTATCTACCGAAGAGTTACTATAACTCATATTCTTGCTAAGCATACGCACATCAAAGCCCGCTATCAATTGCCACTTACCCTTTTTATACTCCCAGTTTACCATAGGTTTATGCTCCCTGGACAGGCTGTTGGAATGATAGCTATTGGCATCATACAGATCATCCAAGGTACGCTGACGTGAAACAGACTCGTTACCCTGGGTATAACGGTATCCGATTTCCAGACTCGTATTATTCAAGAAGTTGAAATGATAAAAGCCTTCCAATGTATATGAATAAGATTTCGTCTTGGTGTTATCATTGGCTACATAAGAGACAATAGAATCATTTACCGGGAGATAATAGGTTATATGACTATTCTCTCCTAGTTTTTGGTTATTGTCTGAGTATGAAGCATCGGCATGAAAAATGAGATCATCGCCCCAGGCCAAAGCTTGCGACATTTCTATATTTTCACGAAGTCTAAAATTATGTGCTCTGTTATTCGCCTTATTGATAGAATAATTCTGCAAATAGTCAAAGGCATTTCTGCCACCTTCATCTATAGCATCAAAAAGCTGCAACACTGAAGAATTTGATGGTATATCCTTATCAAACAGCGCATATTTGTTCAAGTCATTATTTTTGCTCCTGCCATAATCCACCATAGTCTGAAATTGAAAATAAGAAATACCCATCTTCGTGACCTTGTTATTCAAACTAAAGGAAGAATTCCTGCTGTCATTTAAATTCTGAAATATTTTATTGATGTTTGTCTGAGGCAATATGCTGATCTGTTTTTTTTGCTCATCCAAATCTACGCCTTGCCATTGAGCAGCCAAATCTGTAGAAACGTAAAAAGTTCCACCGGTTTTCTCTGCAATAGTACTCACGCCAACTTTTTTGGTGTTCATAATTGATTTTGGGCTGTCTGAATCCCAAAATGATCCATCGCTGCCAGGCACGCTCGACTGATTGATGTTGTTAAGGTTAGCATACGCAGAAGCATTTACAGAACCTATCATATACCCATCAAATCCTCTTACCTGCCATCTGTCATTAGTACCGACACCAGCCTCTATATTTCCGAAATTATTTTGGCTATATTCCTTTTTCAAGAGAACATCCATCACATTGTCTTTCAAGTCTGTCTTTGTATTCAGGTTGCGGTTCTTTTCTTTGCTCTGCTCAAAGACTTTAAGACTTTTTACCGTATAATACGGCATATTCTCCAACAAAGCCAGATTATTTCCCTTAAACAACTGCTTGCCATTTAAAGTAAGGTAATCTATTTTCTTATCATTGATAAAGATTTCTCCATTGGCTTCAATTCTTGCACCGGGCATCTGCCTGATCAACTCATCAAGCATAGAACCTTCAGGCAGGTTGAATGCGTCTGCATTATACACTAAGGTATCTCCTTTGTGAAAGAACTTGATTCTGGTAGCACGCACGGTTACCTCACCCAACTCATTATCACCAGTCAGGCTATGTTTAGACTTCAGCCTTACCAGTTTTATAGCTGGAATCCACCGCCGTAAGACTCTTGCCGCATGCTTTAATTTGTAATTGACTGTAATAGACTTGTAGCCTTCACAATCTACCTTTATGATATATGATTCAACCTTAGCAGGAACTTTGAAGGAAAATGAAGAAGCAACCATATAGCCAGAAGGACGTTCATTTCTCACAGACATTGTATCTATAACAGTACTGTCTGTTGACATCAATGTTACTTTAGCCTTTTCCAAACCATAATCAGTAAAAGAATCCATCACAAAGCCAAACAACTCTATCGTTCTACCAGCAGGCTGAGCGACGGCTATTAAATTCATTACACAAAAGGTAAAAACCAACAATATTTTTAAGCATAAATGTTTCATCTTATCAATATTTAATTAATACACATACTTGTAGATTTTCTATCATATCAAATTCTGCCAGCAGCATTTTACTAAGCTCACTATTACTTTTGAGGTGAAATGAAGCAATTGACTTTTCTAATGTATCTTTGAGAGACTCTTGCATATTTTCTTCGATGAAGAACATATAATGACTAGTCAATTCTGACAAATTTCCAAGATACCTTAATATCTCATTATTTCCACCTAACTGATTAAGAAAAAGCAGAGAATCATATTTGTCATCATCCTCAACATAAATTGGCTGAGTCCAATCTACAACTTGACAATACTCTGCTATATTCATCTTTTGAGCCAAATGGAAAGCTTGATCGTTGTCACAAATACCATTAGCTAGAATTTCCATTCCAAGAAGAGCATCTAAATAAATCAAGTTATCACCTACTACCAGTACAGAAGAAATATCTAGAACTTTCATGACCTCAACAAGGCTTTCAGCTATTCTATTGTCATAATCAAAGCAACTCTCATATTCATGAAAATGTTCTAAAAGATAATAGTCTATATATTCCATCAACTTTGTACTTATTGGCGAAACCATTTTACGTGCAAAGAAGTGATTTTTATCAAGCATAAACTTAAAGTGCTCTTCTCCCAAATTAGCTGGTCGATTTCCGTTTTCTTCTCTCCACCTGATGAATCTCAAGTTATTCTCCGAACAAATTTTATCTTCATCATAGTAATTCAAAAGTACGGTATGAATATAAATTTCTTCAGATGCAAATGTATGATTCAAACGCTTTAAAAAGCCTGGATGTTCCTTTGTGTAACGTAACAAAAATGCACATGCCTCTCTTGTCATAGAACACCATTGTGATCCCAAATAAATTTTATCTGGGAAATGGGATGTTGGGCGTTTTATTTGATATTTCACCTGAAAGCCTCGCAAGAAGTTGGTAATACAATACCTCTTAGGATTTCTTACTTGATAATAGTCATAAGGCAAGAAATACAACAACCGACGATCAATTTCTCTAAACGTAGCTATTCTACAGTCAAAATAACTTTGTCCTGGATTATTATCGAAGAATTGCAGGAAGCTTTCGTAGGGCTTTATGGGATAATCTTGCCCACTTATGATATGATAATAATCTGCATTTGAATTATTTATCGCAATATTGAGCACCTTGATTTCAGTCTTCAAAATACTATAACCTCCCCAATGCAATCTGTCATGACCACAATACTTTATTCGGTTATTGCGGTCAAGCAGATCGTTGATTACAGGCATATCAGTAGCCTTGCAATCTATATTCAAGAATAGATCACATTCTTCATGGTTCAAATATTCCAAAACCTTTCCCAATATTTGCCATTCATTATGAGCTAATATAATAAAGGCATGTCTCATAGGCATTATTGTTTTTGTGACAAGTACAAAAGAACGTTGTTCTTTACGCTATTTTCAATTTGTTTTTTATTACAATTAATTTTTTGTCCTTCTGCCTGGACAGAATCAACAATGGCTATATCTCTTTTATTGCTATTTATCAATAAAGGCCAATGATACTCTATACCACACCAACGCACATGATCTTCAAATGTACCCATCACTGCCATAAGAGCTTCACGTGAAAAGCAAGGCATCATCATTTCGACAAAATTAGTATATCGTATTGTACACATTGGATTGTGCAATGTATGTTCATACGTATAATAAGAATTACTCAATGAAGGTTGAGCGATTTTAAGCCTGTATTCCTTCATCAATTCAAATAACTTATTGACCGAATCTACAGAGATTTGAATATCATCATCCAACAACAGGAAATAATCATACTGTTCTATAAACTGAGGGTGCATTTGAAAATATTGAAAAGACATATCCATTTTGTAACCTTTCAGTTTACATACAAACTTTGAATCCCCAAGATACTTATTATAAGTATCGTCATAAACAAGCAAATGCAAATCAAAATTAGCTGTATCATAGCACAATTGACGATGCAAGCTTCCATCGCCAACTGACACAATAACACAATTCTTTTTTGACGTGTTTAGATTGTTAATTATTACTTGTTTATTCATCGTTTTTGTTATTTTTTAGACACAAATTTATATAAAAAATCAGAGCCCCCAAAACTTATATTTATTTATTAACGTTTTTAACCCCGCTTAACAGTACCTAATTATCTCCTTTTCGAATTCCTATCTTTTTATATATGCTCTGAATTTGTATTAAGGCTCAGAAGAGATTATCCATCAATGGACAATTTCATCTGAGCCTTTATTTATTAGAATACTTATTTAGTCTAGAAGATTACTTCTCTGCTGACTGACCTGCTGATGTTGGCCAATATGGGTTCTGATACAATGGACTCTTCTCTACAGAAGAATAATCACTTGCTGTAAGCAGGAACTGCTTGATAGGAAGTGGCTGCAGATAGTGAGCCATATGCCAGGTGAAACCATCCTTGTAGCTGTTGGTAGCTGTCATGTTCACCTCCAATGGACGATAGTACTCGCTCAGAGAAGAGCTTGATACGTTGGCATTAGAAGAACCATCGGCATTCAGGTTGTTATACCAGCTCTGCATTGGAGTATTCCAGAGATGAATACCCTCCATGTGAGCAGGAGTTGTCATCAACTGATCGTATGAACGCCAACGCTGCAAATCCATACCACGAAGACCTTCTGAAATCAACTCGCAACGACGCTCACGACGGATGTTGTAGAGAATCTTATCGGTCAACTGCTTGCCTGCAGAGTAAGAACCCCAATCGGCAGTTTCCTTGCTCATCTCAGTAGCATCTATGGTAACCTGTGGGTTAACAGCATCACCTGTGAAGCCGGCAGCCTTACGTACATCCTTCCAATACTCCAGAACCTTGCCAGAAAGACTGTTGGTCAACATATACTCAGCCTCCATGTAGTTCAGCAGCGCCTCGGTAGCACGGAAGATTTCAGCTGCATTGTAGCAGTTACCATTACCTGTATTAGCCTTATCAAAGGTACCACCCTTACGGATTGCATAACCTGTAGAATAGTCATTCTCGGCATTACGTGTGGTAATGGTTGGATATGGCTCGTCGATGACATAGTGATCCTCTGAAGCAGACATATTCTTGAATACATTCTTCTGTCCAGGAACCTTCAGGAAGATGGTGAGACGAGGGTCACGATTGGTAGCGACATCGGCGATAGTCTGGTCGCTATAGGTATAGGCTGAATTATAGATAGGCTTACCATCCTTCATCACATAGCCCTCTACCATAGAGCGGGTGAGACCTACGCCAAAGTCTCCATGCTGGACACCAACCTCCACATTATTGACTACACCCAACTCCTTGCTATACTGGCGCCAAAGGATAACCTCAGGTGTACCCGACATATCTGTAGTACCCCAGATATTGAAGTAAGGGTTCTGAGGATCACCTTCCTTCTGAGGAATAGTACCGGTGTTCACCATCAACTGATCCTTATACTTGTCAGCTACCATTTCGGCAGCCTTGGCACTCTCCTGCAGGAAATACTTAGCCTCAGCATCAACAGAACCTGTAGGATACTGATAGTTGGCATTATACTCCTTAGCCTTGCCTGGCCATCCCTCGCCGTTAGGAACGAAAGCTGTGCCGGCAAAATAAGTCAGCCAAGAACCCTCGTAGAGAGCTACACGGCTCTTGAACAGGCGGGCTGCATCTGGAGAGATACGGGTATGGTTCTTGTCAAAACCATCCTGCATCAGCGAGATAGCCTTGTCCAGGTCTTCCATGATGAAACGAGCCACCTCGTTGCAAGGCTGACGCTTGTTGGCAGCCACCAGAATTTCCTCATTGTCAGGGAATGCCTCGGTTACAATAGGAAGGTCGCCCCACTTCTGCAACATATCGAAGTAGCAATATGCTCTCATGAAGTAGATCTCACCGATATACTGGTTGATGATAGCCTCACTACCTGAAATCTTACCAGCCTTCTGAGCCTCGAGGATAGAATTGAGCTGATAGTTGATGTTGCGGATATTATTCCAAGACCAGTTGCCGTTATCATTGGCTGTTTTCCAAAGTCCTGTGGCAAACTTGCCATCACCATTCCAGTTGATCTGGTTGTCGGTATTCACATCTCCGGCATAGAGACCATAGCTCCAGTTGGCGTGCCCTGGCATGACATCACCATAGAACTGATCGGCAGCAGCTTTCACCTTTGCCTCTGAAGTAAAGAATCCATCAGAAGGTAAGCTTGATGGTGGCTCCTGCTCCAGATAATCACTACAAGAAGAGAAGGATGCAGCAAGTGCCAATGACATAAGTGCTATATGTTTGAATTTCATATTAATATCTCCTTTTAATTATAATGTAACGTTAACACCGAAAGAGAAAGTGCGAGAGAGAGGATAACCATTACCATAATCGGTATCGATGGTCTCTGGGTCGAACTGACTTGGAAGATCGGTGATAGTGAACAAATTCTCTGCTGAAACGAAGAAGCGGACATTGCCCAAACCTGCCTTTGAAACCAAGCTCTGTGGCAGGGTATAGCCAATCTGAAGGTTCTTCATACGCAAATAAGCTGCATTGAGCAAATAGCGTGTCTGGGGTTGGATGTTCTTCCCGCTGTACTGCGGACGTGGCAGATAGGCATTCAGATTCTCTGATTCGTAGCCATTCTTGACAGACCAGGTTTCTGAATCGCGGAAGTAGTCCTGAACTCCGGTAATACCTGCAGCCCACCATACACCAGAGTCGGTAGTTCCAAACAGAAATTCTTTCGCATCAGAATAATCACGCTTCATGACACCCTGCATGAATGCACGGAAGTCGAACCCCTTCCAGCTGGCGGTGAGATCAAGACCGAAGAGATAACGAGGAGTTTTGTTGCCGATAACCTTCAAGTCACCATGGTCTGCCAATGTATTGCTTCCATTAGAGATCTTGCCGTCGCCATCCAGGTCCTTGTACATGATATCACCTGCAGCCCACTTGTCGCCAAGCTGGCTCTGTCCACCATTTGGCAAGGTAGCCAGATGCTGGTTCATCTCATCATTAGTCTTGGCAATTCCGATGGTTTCATAACCCCAGATTTCGCCTACCTTGCGGTTCTCGATATAGCTAGACAAGGAACCGGTAGGGTTGTTTGGATAACGGGTTACCTTAGCCTGAGCATCTGAAACATTGAATGTTACACCATAGTTCAAGCCATTCTCCAGATGATCGCGCCAGCCAATCTGCAACTCCCAACCAGTGGTACGGAGGTCAGTATTGTTGGTCTTAGGAACATCAGTTCCCAAAAGTGCAGGCAACTCAGGAGCAGGACCTACCATGTCCTTGGTATTACGTACATAGTAATCGAAGGAACCAGTCAGGCGGTTGTTGAAAGCACCCCAGTCGAGACCGACATCATAGCTTTCTACCTTTTCCCAACCCAAGGCTGCAGAAACCAGACCTGGAGCTGCAGTAATGTTGGTCTTCTTACCACCCTGAAGCCAGGCACCTGCGACGGAATTATAAGCTACTGTAGAATAGGTCTGATACCAGTTATCAATATTCTGGTTACCCAAAGAACCGTAAGATGCACGGAGCTTCAAGGTATTTACTGTATTCTCCAATGGCTTCCAGAAGTTCTCGTGAGCGATGTTCCAACCCAAAGAGAAGGATGGGAAGGTCTTCCACATATTGTTTCTGCGGAACTTGGATGTACCGTCATGACGGATATTGAACTCGAAAAGATACTTCTCGTCATAGTTGTAGTTCAAGCGGCCGAAGAAGCCGGCTGTCTGCCACTGGTTGCGTCCACCATTCACGGAAGGAACGATTTCCTTACCTTCGTAGCTCAAGCCATTGGTCAGATCCACCTCCAGACGAGACTCATCCAAGACACCATCACGCTGCAGACCGAATTCGGTCTTTCTCAACTGCTCTGCCTGGAAACCACCCATTACGTGGAAGTTATGCTTCTTAGCCAGAGAGAAGTTGTACTCGGTATAAGCCTGGAAGTTATAGTAGTTCTCCTTATATTCATCCTCATGCACATTGGAACCCTTGTCGTAAACGATAGGATTGCCGGCAACATCATGGTTGTAGAGCATCTTCTTGTCCCAGTGGCGTGCAGTATTCTCTGAACGATAGGTGAAGTCGATATGAGTTCTCCAGTTCTTGATAGGCTCAATCAACAGGTTCACCTGCTGGTTCAGAATGTCACGCTCCTTGGTATCCTTACCTGCTGTAGCCAGACCGAGGGCAGGAGAAGGTGTAGAATAATAGTAACCGTTGCGATCCTGCAAAGGCAATACTGGCCAACCCTGACGTGCCAAGTCCTGATACAGACTGTTGGTCAAATTAGCAGGGCGCTGGAAATCGGTACGGGTCCAGCGGGTAGAGTAATCCAGGTGCAGCCAATCGGTAATCTGCGCACCAATCTTAGCTGCCGTATTGTAACGGTCGTTCTTATCCTTATCCAGCTTCATGAAACCGCCATTGTGCAGGTAGTTGAAAGAAGCATAGAAATTAAACTTATCATTACCGCCGCTCACACTTGCGTTATGCTCCTGAGAGAAGGCTGTGCTCTTATACAAGGCATCATACCAATCAACGTCATCTACTCCATAGCCGTAGCCATCATTCCATGTTGTGCCGTTGCTGGAATCGATACCGTAGAGCAGGTTACCATTGGCATCCTTTCGGGTACCAGGACCTACAGGAGTGGCATTGTGATAAGCCACGATCTTATCCATACGCTCCTGATCGAAGAACACACCACTACCACCATTGGTATGAGCATCGTTTACCCATGCAGCATAGTCAACAGAGTTCATCATGTGCTTGCCACGAATCATTCCGCTGAAACGGAAGCTGTTGTTATAGTTGACTGTAACCTTACCCGACTTACCTTTCTTGGTAGTAACCAAGATTACACCGAAAGGTGCACGGGAACCATAGATAGAAGATGCAGCAGCATCCTTCAATACAGATACACTTTCGATATCCTGTGGGTTGATGGTATTCAAATCACCCTCAGAACCATCAATCAAGATCAATGGAGTACCCTTGGAACCCTCACCAATGGTAGTAGTACCACGTACATTTACATTAGGAGTAGCATCCATAGAACCAGATGAGCTGGAAATCTGCAAACCAGGAACCAGACCCTGCAATGCCTGGGTAGCATTGGCTACAGGACGGGAAGCAATCTCCTTGCTGTCGATTACAGAGACAGCACCTGTGAGGTTTACCTTCTTCTGAGTACCGAAACCTACGACAACTACTTCACTCAAAGCTTGATTGTCGTCTTCCAAAGTAACGTTCAACGGACCATTACCAGCTTTTACCGTCATGGTCTTATAACCTATATAAGACACTTCGACCATAGCACCTGGAGCAGCACTGAGCGAGAAGTTACCATCAAGATCGGTAACAGTACCCGTCTTGGAACCCTTAACCTTTACGGTAGCACCGATTACCGGCTCACCAGAAGGATCAAGAACCTGACCTTTAACGACACCCGACTGCTGAACAACCTGAGCTGTAGAAGCTGCCATGATAGATTGTGGAGGCAAAGCAACGCCAGTTGCCAAAGCTGCCAAAGCCATCAATCTTCTAGACGATGTTATTAGCTTGAGATTTTCCATTTTAAGTTGTATTTTAAATTTGTTAGTTTATATTATACAATTTATGTAAAAAATGTAAAGTGCCGCCTTCGCTCTCGCCAAGGCAACTTTTATTGCTTCACAATTGCAAAATTCGGACTTTTTTATCATATATTAGGGAAAATTTCGCTAAAATAAGGGAAAAATTCGGGAAAAAGTAGTAAATTTGTACCCAAAATACAAAGAAATACTAATAATCGAGATGAGAACAATATATTTGATACTGACTTTTGTGTGCTGCATCATTGCTAAAGCGGAAACATTTCCATACCGCAGCATTGCATCTTTTAACATTTCGCCAGCGTCTGAAAGCTACTGTATGATGCTGGATAGCGAAGGAATGATGTGGGTGGGAACCAATTCCGGACTCAAATCATACGATGGCTATACAGTGAAATCGTATAAATCGAATGCTCTTTCTCCAGGTATTCTTCCCAACAACGACATCCGTTCCATGGCAGAAGACCACGAGCAGAACCTCTGGCTGGGAACCCGAAACGGTCTGGTAAAGATAAACCGGAAGACTGGCATCTTCAAGACCTATTTCCTGCCTACCGAGAACCAGCGTATCATCTACCATCTCTTTGTTTCGAGAGATGGTACACTCTGGGTTGGTACAGATGGAGGATTATCTTATTTCAATCCGGAAAATGAATCCTTCTATACCTATACTTCCAGGAATGCCTGGCGCATCGATGAAAACGGAAAGAAGCAGCGCCTCAATTCTTTCAGCGTAAAATGTGTAGCAGAAGACAAGAACGGCGACCTTCTCGTCGGTACCTGGTCTTCCGGACTGATGCGTCTGAAACGTGGCAGCAACGTATTCCGAAGCTATCCGAAGCTGAATGACATGAATTCAGCCTACTCGCTCTTTTTCGACAGAAACCATCGCCTCTGGGTAGGAACCTGGGGGTACGGAGTGCTGTGCATCAACAATCCGGACAATCTGAAGAATCCGCAGTATCATCAATATCCATACGCCACCAACAACTTCGACATCTTCTATAAATTCGTAGAAGACCCTACCACCAATACTCTATGGGCATGTACCAGAGAAGGTATCTGCTATTTAGATGAAGATCAGCCACAAGCAGGCTGGAGCAAATATACTCAAATTGGCGGCAACCCTCTCATCTACTGCAATGATATCAGCACGGATGGAGCGGGAAATATCTGGCTCTGCACACAGAATGATGGAGTCTTGCAGATTACCACCCCCCCATCTCTCTTCAGACAGTGGCATCTGGGAAATCTTCAGAATGCCCCTACCATCAACTACGTGAATGCCATACTAACCACCGATGGAACATGGTTCTGGCTGGGGCTCAACCCATACGGAGTAGCGCTCTACAACAGATACACCGGTGCCACCTATTATAATAGTGAAATTCCTGGTTTTGGCAGTTTGCACGACTATACGCTAACCACGAGTATCACCAGCATTGCCAAAAGAAGCAATGGGGAAATCTGGTTTGCGGTCAACAACTATGGTGTCGTAGTCAAGCCAAAGGAGGGAAATGCCTTCGAACTGAATCGCAGCAATACCAAATACATCCAAGAAGACTTTGTCAATACTGTTTTCGAATCAAAGGATAAAACCATGTGGATAGGAAGCCGCAATGGTATGAGTATCGTGTATCCAGACAATACAGGCTACTTCCTGACCATGAAAGAAGGTAAGAACGACTTCAGCAGCTGTGACATCCGTAACATCTGCCAGGATAGGCAGGGCTACATCTGGGTCTCTACCGATAATGAAGGCATCATCCGCATTTCTGGAAACCCCAAGAACATCCGTTCGCTGAAATACAAGCAATACTGCTCTAAAAACCAGCTCTTTGCCATCAATGATGCCCAGAAATGTATGGAGGACAAGCAGGGCAGACTCTGGGCGATATCAAACAGTGGCGGACTCTTCCTATATAATAAGGTGGAAGACCGTTTTGAATACCAGAACCGAAAGATTCATCTTCCGGATGACCAGACCTTCTCCATAGAAGGCGATGCTTTCGGCAATATCTGGGTAGCGCTCAACAAGTCTCTGGCTTATATTACCTGGAAAAGTCAGGATGCGGAAGACTTGCGCAACATCACTTACTTTACCCGGGAAGACGGTTTGGGAGAAGTCCATTTTTCGGCGGATGCCAGTTATCAGTTTGGCAAGGAAATCTTCTTCGGCGGCAGAACAGGCTTCTTCTCCTTCACTCCATCTCCTCTTATGGGAATGAAGCATCACAAGAAGAACAGCAAGCTCATCATTACCGACCTGCTGATAGACGACGTGTCATTTGCTATGCTGGACTCTGTTCTCAAAAGTGATATTTCAAAAGAAATGCCTCACTATACCCAGGAGATTACCATACCGGCAAAGGTGAAGAAGTTTGATATCGAGTTTGCACTCCTCACTTACGGCAATGCCAGCAAGAATGTCTATGCCTACCAGCTGGAAGGTTATGATGAAGACTGGCAATACTGCAAGCCTGATGTTCACAAAGCCACCTTCCAAAACCTAAGCGCAGGAACCTACAGATTGCGTCTGAAGGCCACCGACAGCTATGGTCAGTGGCAGGAACTGCCCTACACCATCACCATCAAGGTGCTGCCGCCATGGTATGCATCCAGAATAGCCTTCATGTTCTATATCCTGATGCTCATTGGCGGCATCTTTGCTACGGCACGATGGTATAAGGAGCGGGTGAAGACCAGAAACAGCCTGCAGATGGGTGTTATCCTTACCAATATCACCCACGAGTTGCTCACCCCACTCACCGTCATCTCTGCCACTATCTACAAGCTCAAGGAAAGAGCACCACAGTATGAGGAAGATTATCTGGTGATGGACAACAACATCAACCGCACCACCCGACTCCTGCGACAGATCCTGGAAGTGAGAAAGTCGCAGGCAGGACAGCTGCATCTGCTCGTGAGCCGCAGAAACCTGATTT
>ENA-ORPK01002042-ORPK01002042.1-human-gut-metagenome-genome-assembly--contig:-NODE-2042-length-14581-cov-5.248451_pt1 | contig 14581 bp, 14 predicted proteins | sample MGYA00242139_ERZ509068 | MGnify/ENA primary metagenome ERZ509068 (study PRJEB26280, sample SAMEA2338687) | human gut metagenome | biome: human gut; feature: human-associated habitat; material: faeces... | reverse complement strand
TGCGGATGACGTCTGCATCGTAGTTTCTTCCGATATCGGTCGGATCGATCGGCAGATACGGAACCTGCCAGATTTCGCTCTTTCTTTCCTTCATGGCTGCAACGCCCTTGTTGATCGCATCCTGATGCGAACCGGAGAATGCAGTAAACACAAGCTTACCTGCATACGGATGACGCGGATGAATCGGGATCTTGCAGCATCTTTCGTAAATTTCAATGATTTCATTGATATGTTCAATGTTCAGCTGTGGATCAATGCCCTGCGAGAACATATTATACGCAATGTTCAAAACATCCACATTACCGGTACGTTCGCCGTTTCCGAATAAAGTACCTTCTACACGGTCAGCACCTGCAAGCAGGGAAAGCTCTGCGCTGGCAACACCCGTTCCGCGGTCATTGTGCGGGTGTACGGAAAGGATAATGCTGTCACGGTCTTCAAAATGCCGGTTCATCCATTCGATCTGATCCGCATACACATTTGGCGTGTTCATTTCGACAGTGGACGGCAGATTGATGATGATCGGATTCTCTTTGGTCGCGCCCCATGTCTTCTGTACTTCCGTGCAGATACGAAGTGCAAACGGAAGCTCTGTTCCGGTAAAGCTTTCCGGTGAATACTCTAATATGATCTTACCCGGAAAATCCTTTGCGCATTCCTTTACCATTTTGGTACCTTCTACCGCAATGTTGACGATCTCATCCTCGTTCATATGGAATACAACATCTCTCTGCAGCGTGGATGTTGAATTGTAAATATGAACGATTGCCTGACTACAGCCTTCGATAGATTCAAAGGTTCGTTCGATCAGCTCTTTTCTACACTGTGTCAGGACCTGTACGCGGACATCATCCGGGATCATTTTGCGCTCGATCAGCTGACGCAGGAAATCATATTCGATCTGGCTTGCTGCAGGGAATCCGACTTCGATCTCCTTAAATCCAAGCTTTACAAGATAATTAAACATTTCTACTTTTTCTTCTACGATCATTGGATCGATCAGTGCCTGATTACCGTCTCTGAGGTCAACACTGCACCAGATCGGTGCTTTTGTGATCTCCTTGTTCGGCCATTCTCTTTCCGGATAATCAATGACCGGATTTTTTTTGTAACGCTTATAATTTAACATTTTATGCCTCCTAAAAAAACAGCCCATCTACTGTTAGACGGGCTGCTATCATTTACTCTCCTAATCCATTTTCAATGGCTTCCACAAGAGCCTTCAGGGCCTCTTTTTCATCTTCGCCATCACAAACAAACTCGACCTCATCGCCGCATTTAACACATGCGCCAAGTACGCTTAGTACGCTCTTGGCATTTGCCGTATTATCACGAAATGTGAATGTAATCAAAGACTTAAACTGCATTGCCTCCTTACATAGGACACCAGCCGGTCTTAGGTGTAGGCCTGTTGGATTTTTTATAACAACTTTTTGGCTAACCATGTAAATACCCTCCATACAATATAATGATCCGCCTCGCAAATCATAACTCTATACCCTTTTTTCAGTGTATCATATTTGTGCAATTTTCACAAGAACAATCCATGTACAATGGCTTTTCTTTGCAAGTTCATCACATTGCACTTTCAATCAGCGCTGCAAGTTTCTCTGCCTCTTCCTGAATCCGGTTCTGATCCCTGCCTTCGATCATGACACGGACAAGTGGTTCTGTTCCGCTCGGTCTGATCAATACGCGTCCTTCTCCCGCGAACTTCTTTGTCAGCGCATCGATCGCATCCGCAATCTGCGGATTTTCCATATAGCTGTTTTTCTTATCATTCGGTACTTTTGCATTCACAAGTGCCTGCGGCAGTACTTCCATGATCGTTGCCAGCTCGGAAAGCGGCTTCTTCGTATCTACCAGCACCTGAAGAAGATGCAGTGCACTTAACAGACCGTCACCGGTCGTATTCTCATCCAGGAAAATAACATGCCCCGACTGCTCTCCGCCCAGATTTGCACCGATCTGGCGCATCCGCTCCAGTACATATCTGTCACCGACCTTTGTCTGTTCCATATGGATACCCTGTTTTTCTCCCATCAGGAAGAAGCCCAGATTACTCATAACAGTTGCTACGATCGTATCCTTCTTTAATTTCTTCTGTTCTTTTAAATAATTGCCGACAATGCCCATGATCTGGTCACCGTCTACCTTATTCCCTTTTTCATCTACTGCCAGCAGACGATCCGCATCTCCGTCAAACGCCAGTCCGACATCTGCCTTCTCTGCCTTTACTCGTTCCATGAGTTCTTCCATATGGGTGGATCCGCAGCCTGCATTGATATTCGTACCGTCCGGATTGTTGTGGATCGCCACCACATCCGCACCAAGCAGCTTCAATGCCTCTACAGAAGTATAGTAAGCTGCTCCTTCCGCGCAGTCTGCCACAATCTTCATACCATGCAGATCTACCGGGATCGCCTCCGTTGCATGTTTCACATAGTCCTCTCTGGCAGCCGTCCGGTATGTAATACTGCCGATCTCTGTTCCGGTCGGAAAAGCAAGATCCTTCATATCGTTTTTAATGATCGCTTCGATCTCATCCTCCATAGCATCCGGCAGCTTATACCCGTTCGCATCAAAAAATTTAATACCGTTAAATTCCACCGGATTATGGGATGCGGAAATCACAACCCCCGCGTCCATATGATTTTTTCTGGTCAGATAAGCAACTGCCGGTGTCGGTACAACACCGACATAAACCGCATTGGCTCCGACGGAGCATACACCCGCCATCAGTGCATTTGCAAGCATGTCTCCTGAAATACGTGTATCACAGCCAACCATGATCGTCGGCTTATGAGATGTCTCTTTCGTCAGCACGGAGGCTCCTGCCTGCCCAAGCTGCATAGCCAGAAGCGGTGTCAGTTCTTTATTGGCAACGCCACGCACCCCATCTGTTCCAAATAATCTGCTCATTTTTCTATCCGATCCTTTCTATTCTTCCTCTATATCTGTCAGACGCACGCTGACCGTGATATCCCGATCAACCGATACGCCATCCGGTAATGCAAATGTCAGCGGCACACGGTATGTCCCTGCTGAAAGATCAGCAAGTTCCGCTTCCTCCATATATTTTTCCCAGTCTACCGTTGCCTTCAGTGTCAGCGAGCGCACACCAACACTGTTCATAACAGAGGCTATGCCTGTCAGATCCACGTCGATCGTATCTGACGCACCGAGTATTTCTGCCTCAAGCGTATCCGGGAGATTCTGCATTGTAATATTCTTTTTATCCAGTGTATATGTGTTTGTGATGATCCGCTCGATCGGAACCGTTACATTTACCGTTTCCACATCCTCTGAGATCAGCGAAATACCTTCCGGCAGATACCGTGCGATCGTCACCGGAACTTTCGTCGTCTGTGACATACCATCTACATTGACAGCCGCAGCAGCAACCTCAAGTACCGACATGGAAGAAAGCACACTTGCTCTGCCCGCTACCATCACAGATTCCACATCCGAAGTCAGCTCGCCGGAAACGCAGCATCCTTCAGCCGGTTCCCCACTGTAATTGAATTTCAGCGGCAATTCCTTGGTCGCAAGAATCTGCACTGAAACAGCTACCGTGGAAATATTCTTTGTCAGATTGGTATCCTTGATCAGATCCCCGTTTTCATCATATAAACGCAGATCCACAGAAGTATTGATGCTGTTGCTAAGTCCCGCCACAGATACCTCAGCTGTTACTTTTTTTATAGCAGAAACGACTGACTGCGCACCCGAAATACGAATGATATTTTCTGCTGTCGTCACATCTCCTGTTACGTAACCTTCCTCCGGTTCTCCCGTTATCACAGGCGTGATCACAAACTGTTTTGCCAGTTTATCTTCCACACTCACCGCAACGTTTTCCGTCTTGGATTTCATGCTGTCTATCTGGTCATTATACTTATTCGATTCAATCCGTACCGGAACAAGCCCTGTATTTTCATTATACTGGGACAGATCCACGATCGCCTTGAAATTATCTTTGCCGAGAGAATCCAGAATGGAACGCTTGGCACTGACAGAAATCGACACCGTATCGTCACTTGTAATATCGTATACCTTACCCTGACTGGTAATAGAATCCGCATTCACAACAGTCAGCGGAATATCGCTGTAAGAAGTATCACTGACCGGATCTGATACATTGATCACGATCAACCATAAAAGGATGGAAATGAATACAGCGAGTATTTTCAGGCTCAGGTTTTCTAATATTTTAGCTTTCTTCACGCTTACCCCTTCCCTTCCATGTTATTTTCTTTTTCTTTTTATCATCCGTATCTTTATTCTGGATCATTTCCATTTTTTCGCGCAGCATATCCGCATCCACATTCCTGGTCAGCTTTCCGCCATACGCAACAGAAACACGTCCGGTCTCTTCCGAAACAATGATCGTCAGAGAATCGGTACATTCGGAAATGCCGACACCTGCTCTATGCCTCGTACCAAGCTCCTTGGACAATTCCATATTATCCGAAAGCGGCAGATAACACGTTGCCCACGTTACACGATTTCCTCTTATGATCACAGCACCGTCATGCAACGGTGTGTTGTGTTCAAAAATATTAATAAGCAGCTGACTCGTCACAATACCATCCACTTCGATTCCCGTTCTTTCATACTCGGCAAGCGGCGTATTCTGCTCAATCACGATCAGCGCACCTGTCCGCACCTTTCCCATTTCATAGCAGGCTTTGATGATCTCATTTCTTGTCTTATCGGAAAAACGTCCTTCCGGTACTTTCGCCGTCTCAAAAGGCAAAAGACTGCTGAATATGTTCTTTTGTCCCAATTGTTCCAGCGCCCGCCTCAGCTCCGGCTGCAGGATCACGACGATCGCGATCGCCGCAACCGAAAAAATCTTTCCGGCAATCCAAATGATCGTTGTCATATTGAAAATCGCTGCTACCATCAAAAATCCCAAAATCACAAGCACACCACGTAAAAGAGCCCAGGTTCTTGTATTACGAATCCAGGCCAGAATCTGGTATACCAGAAAGGAAATAATAATGATCTCTACAATATCCGTCCATACAAACGTCTTCGGAATATGAACCGTTGCGAGATATTTGTCTATGAAAGTATTGATTTGTTGCATGAAAACACCTAATCCCCGTTTTTATAATACACTGGTGATCTTCTTTACTGTATGCTTCGCCTTGGATACCGTATTTTTTGGAATGGCCTTTACATAATAATAGTATTCGTCATCTTCAAACTGCACATACTCCGTTCTTGTATAATCCACATTAAACGCAAAGAATTCCACAAGCTTTGCCAGCAGCAGAGATACAACTGTTCCAAGAATTGTTGCAACTACCGAAATATTGGTATCAAAGGTCAGATCTCCCAGAAGCAGCATGACAACAGATACGACCGCACCGGCAAACATGGCGATCGTCCATGCATGATCTACAGATAATCTACGAATGACATATACGATTATTGTGGTAATACAAAAAGAAATTAAAACGATCAGCATTGCCTTATTATTCAGGAGCCCGTCCATAACATAGCGGAACTTACTTACCGCATTATCCGCATCCAGCGAGCTGATCACAGTCGCATTCAGCTTCACATAATCCATCATATAATACACGATCACGCCGCACGCTACCGAAACAACCGCCGCAGGCGTACATAAAAGCCCAACAATGATCGGTATCGCATACGGGATCTTCAATACAAAGCAAAGCGGAAGGAGAAGTACGATCAATGCATCTTTCGGTGCAAAACGGTAGTATAAAAGCAGCATCAAAAGAAAAACCGCTCCGCCCACAACAGCACATTCCATGGAAACCGCATAAAAATGCAGAATCACAAATACTGCAGAGATCACGATAAGCAGATTTATCGGAAGGAAGGAACACATCAGTGCCAACACCAGCACAATAAAAATATTATCTATTTTTGACATAAATCCCAGATTTCCGTTGATCATCAAAAGTGCCACAAGTGCCAGCAGGAATTTAAAAAACGGCTGCAGATATACTTCATTGCGGCTATAAAAATTTCTTATATTCTCTCTGATTTCAAGTAATGATGACATAACTTCATCCTTTCACGGTATACAGGCTAATGCCTGCCTTTTTCAATATCATAGATCGCAGCAAGCTGCTTCAGATGATAGTAATAATGCTTCAGGCTTCGCTTCGCCCTGCTGTAGCGGAAAGAATAGATCACATAAGTGATCACGCCGTACGCCGCTATAAATACAATATAATAAAACAGGACTCTGCGCCCGAGCAGCAGCAGATCCATTTTATAAATATCCTGCATCATCGTCTCAAAATGATAATAGATATAAAGACCTGCAAGCAAAAAGAAAGCCAGCGTTCCGCTGATAACGGAACGGATGACCTGCATTCCCATATAATCACTTCGGAAATAGCTGCCGATCGACATATATTTCTTGCCTTCGTTTTCTTCATATGCTGCCATTTTGGTCATAAGCTTGATTCGTTCCTGGCTTAACATTGCAGCCTCCGTTTCTGTTATTTCAGGAACCGCATTCTCGGATCCTGATGTTTATTTTCATGCTTTGGTTCTTCCACCATCACACCGGAAAGTCCCATGGCGCTGTTCAGCTTGCGTGCCATCTGATCCTTGCACTGTGGACAGAACCGACCGCTTCTGATCATCTTACCACACATCTCACAGGCAACCTGGATCGGAGAATCATCTGCAAACTGCAGTCTTTCCTGTCTGATCCACTGCTGGATCTGTGCTGTATCGACATCGCAATCCTCCGATACTTCTTCCATTGTCGCACGACCATGCTGCTGGATATAACTCTTTACCTGCTGAAACTTTTTCTCCAGTGCCTCTTTACACGCCGGACAAACAACGGGCCCATATACATAATTAAACAATTTACCGCATTTGCGGCAATTTTTTACATCCATGACTACCTCCCTATTTTCCGCCGGCTATCGTCAGAAAATAGATGTTTTTAATTCCTTTTTCCTGACAAAGGTGCGCAATCGCATCTATTGTACTGCCGGTTGTATAGATATCATCTATTATAATAATCGTATTTAATTTTACATCATTTCGTATGAATTTAAAAGCCCTTTTCAAATTATTTTGACGCTGTGAGAACGTGAGCTTTTTCTGTGGAATCGTATTTTTTGTTCTGCATATCAGATGTGAGTAAACCGGTATGTGGAAGATGCTGCCAAGCGCCTTTGCCAGAAGTGCCGCCTGATTGTATCCGCGCTTCTGCTGCCGCCTGATATGCAGCGGAACAGGGATCAGTGCATCGGCCCTGCAGTTTTGTATAAAATCGCTCATTTCTTCTGCCATAAGCCGCGCATATGCTTTCGCATATTCCTGTCTGTTTCCGTATTTATAGCGATAAATAGACTTTCTGGTTTTTCCCTCATAAGGCAGAAGACAACGTCCTCTGCTGAAGTTATGTGATATTTCCCTGCAGCTGCTGCAATATTCTTCTCCCTGCCCTACATGCTTTCCGCACTTCATGCAGTAGTCTTTTATCGGCGTAAGCTCCTCTCTGCAAGTATCACAGATCAGTTTTTCAAAGCCCGGTACGATCTCGTCGCAAAAGGGGCATCTGACCGGGTATAGCAGCCGCAGGGCAATCCGTCCGTATTTCCTGCCGGTATTTAAAATGTGATGCACCCCGTTATGTCCTCCTCTTCTTTCTCCACCCCCGGGATTTTCTCCCGGATTCTTTCTCCCAGTCCGGTATATCTCGTCTGCGTATTTCCGTTTTCGATCATCTGATGAACTGTTTCCTCACTGCCGATCAGCGTCACACACTTTTTGGCTCTTGTAACGGCCGTATACAAAAGATTTCGATAAGCCAGCAGATACGGCACATGAAATACCGGTATGACAACCGCCGGATATTCACTGCCTTGCGATTTGTGCACTGTGATAGCATATGCCAGTTCCAGCTCTTCCATTTCATCAAAGCCATAACTGACTTCACGCCCGTCATCAAACAGAACACGTACGGTTTTGGCATAAGTATTGATCTCACTGATCCTGCCCATATCGCCGTTAAATACACCGAGCCCCTTATCGATCACGATCCTGTGCAGTCCTGTAATCTCCCATTCCAGCTTATAATTGTTGCGGATCTGCATCACTTTATCACCTTCCCGCAGAATCCTCTCTCCAAACTGGTTTTCTTTCTTTTTACCGTCCGCCGGATTGACATAAGCCTGCAGGATCTTATTCAGTGCCTCCACGCCAAGCGGGCCTTTCCGCATCGGAGTCAGCACCTGTATTTCCGCAGGTGTTGTCTTTGTATAACGCGGCAGTTTGTCCGTTACAAGCTGCACAATGTTGTTATAGATCAGATTGATATCCTGTCTTGGCAGAAAAAAGAAATCCCGGCTCTTATTATCCAGTACAATATCTTTTCCACACCGGATCTGATATGCGTTCCAGATAATGTCACTGTCGTCCGACTGCCTGTAATATTAGAAATCAAATCTTTGATTTGCGCCTATAATACGGATTGATTTTTTCTGCAAAAAGTGCTATAATAGTTGCAACGTCCTTGCAAAGAGGTTGAACTTTATGGAATTTAAGGATCAAATCAAACACGCCAGAGAAACAGTACACATGAGCCAACAAGAATTTGCAGCCGCTATCGGCGTCGCTCATTCTTCATTAAATCGTTGGGAATTAGGTGTTCGCAAACCTACCTATGCACTTCAACGTAAGTTTTATGACTACTGCAAAAACAACGGAATTACTTTTGAGGAGAAATAATTATGAATAAACAGCAATTAGCATCTAAAATTTGGGCAGCTGCAAACGAAATGCGTTCCAAAATAGAAGCGAGCGAATATAAAGACTATATTCTCGGTTTTATCTTTTATAAGTTCCTTTCGGAGCAGGAAGAAACGTATCTGAAAAAAGAAGGCGCAACTGAGGAAGATATTAAGACGCTGACGGAAGAAGATACCGAAACCGTTAAATCCATTCAAAGTGATCTCGGTTATTTCATTGAATACAAAAACCTTTTCTCCACTTGGCTCGCCATGGGAACAGATTTCAATGTCGGAAACGTTCGTGACGCATTATCGGCATTTAACAGACTTATCAATCCCACTCACACAAAAGTATTCAATAAAATATTTTTAACCCTTGAAACAGGTCTTTCCAAACTTGGCGAAAATGCAAACGCCCAAACAAAAGCTGTCAGAGAATTGATTCACCTTATTGACATTATTCCCGTAGATAACAAACAAGGCTATGATGTTCTCGGCTTTATTTACGAGTATTTGATAAGCAATTTCGCGGCAAATGCAGGCAAAAAAGCTGGAGAATTCTATACTCCTCATGAAGTTTCCGTGCTTATGAGTGAAATAATCGCCAATCACTTGAAAGACTGTGAGGAAATTAAAATTTACGATCCGACGAGTGGTTCAGGTTCACTCTTAATCAACATAGGTCAAAGCGTTGCGAAGCATATTAACGACAAAGACAAAATCAAATACTATGCCCAAGAATGGAAAGAAAACACTTATAACCTTACCCGTATGAATTTGGTTATGCGTGGCATTTTGCCGGACAATATTGTTACTCGTTGCGGCGATACTCTTGAGGATGACTGGCCGTATTTCGATGACAACGATAAAGACAACACTTATGAACCTTTGACAAATCTCGATGCCGTTGTCAGCAATCCTCCGTATTCTCAAAAATGGGATCCGACGGGCAAGGAACACGATCCGAGATTTATGAGCTACGGCGTTGCACCGAAAACGAAAGCGGATTACGCATTCCTTTTGCATGATTTATATCACCTTCGTGCCGGCGGCATTATGACAATCGTTCTCCCTCACGGTGTATTGTTCCGTGGTGGTGATGAGGGCGAAATAAGAAAGAATCTTATTGAAAACAATAATATCGACGCAATCATAGGTTTGCCTGCTAACATTTTCTTTGGAACGGGTATTCCGACGATTATTATGGTTCTCAAAAAAGGGCGTACTAACGATGACGTTCTTATTATCGATGCCTCGAAAGGTTTTGCCAAGGAAGGAAAGAATAACAAACTTCGTGCAAGAGATATAAAGAAAATCGCCGATACATATAACGACAGACTTGAAATTCCTCATTTCTCTCGTCGTGTGTCTCGTAGCGAAATTCGCAGCAATGATTATAACTTGAACATTCCGAGATACGTCGATTCGAGTGAAAAGGCTGAAAGCATAGACATTTACGCCTCTATGTTCGGCGGTATCCCTAAGGCGGAAATTAAAACTTTGGGCAGCGAACTTGATGTTTTTTCCTCTCTCGAAAAAGAATTGTTTACCGAAAGCGCAACCCCTTATGTCGCAACAAAAACGGATAACAATAAAGCGGTAATAGATGCAAATGCGCAAGTTGTAGCGTTCAAAGAAAATTACGCTGATGAGTTTGCAAATTTGAGTGATTGGCTGAAAGCACTTTTGATCGACAATATGGACGACTTGATTGTTGCTCAAGGAGAAACCCTTATTGCAGATGAAATATTTGAACGACTTGCAAATGTCCCCCTTGTAGATAAATATGAGGCGTATCAGATTTTGGACGATAAATGGCAGACCATTTCCACCGATTTGGAAATGATAAAAACCGAAGGTAAATCTGCTATTACCCAAGTCGATCCCAATATGGTTCTCAAAAAGAAGGACGGGAAAGAAACAGAAGTTCAAGACGGATGGATAGGACACATCCTTCCGTTTGAGTTGGTTCAAAAACTTCGTTTGCAAAGCGAACTTGATACAATCACGCAAAAAGAAAGCGAAGTTGCCGCAATACAATCTGAATATGACGAAATATTAGAGTCTATCCCCGAAGAAGATCGCGGTGAGTTTATCAACGAAGACGGTACGGCATTCGTTCCTAAGGAAATCACAAAAATCATCAAGCCTTATGCAAAGGGCAAAATCAAGCCTGATGCGGGTTCTATTGAAGAAACCCTTATTAAGGTTGACTCTTTATTCACTAAGGAAAAGAATCTGAATGCAGAATTAAAGAAACTTCGTAATGAACTCCATCTTAAAACAAAAGATTTGATCGAAGGACTTTCCGTTGAAGAAGCCCTTCCTATCCTTTACGAAAAATGGGTTACGCCGATTGTAAGTGCTATTTCTGTATTACCCGACTCCATCGTAAGTGCGTTGGAAGGTAAGATAGATACACTTACAAAGAAGTATAGCGTAAGGATGATAGACATCGAGGCAGAAATCAAAGAATCCGAGACCGCTCTCAGCGAAATGATTGACGAACTTGAAGGCGACGAATTTGACATGTTGGGACTCAAAGAACTCCAAAAATTACTTGGAGGTGGCAAAAATGAGTGAAAACGCACAAAAACCTTGTATCAGGTTCAAAGGCTTTAGCGACGCTTGGGAACAGCGTAAGTTCGATGAGCTTTACGAAAAAGTAAGCGAAAAGAATGATTTGACATATGGAACAGATGAGATAATCTCGGTCGCTAATATGTATTTTAAGCCTGATTCGTTTGTTACAGATATAGAATATTTGCGAACCTATAACGTGTTTCACCTTGGAGATATTGCTTTTGAAGGAAACAAAAGCAAAAACTTTGCTCATGGTAGATTTGTAGAAAATACTATTGGAGACGGCATAGTTTCGCACGTATTTGATGTTTTTCGACCAAAAACCAAGTATGATTTGTTATTTTGGAAATATGCGATAAATAATGAACGTTTAATGGGTGGCATTCTTGTGCGAAGCACAAAAGCATCCACAATGATGACAAATTTGGTGGCAAATGATTTCTTACGAGAGACTATTTTAGTTCCATCGCTTGAAGAACAGAAACAAATAGGGGCTATTCTTGGAAATGTAGACACCCTTATCACCCTTCATCAGCGTAAGTATGATAAATTGGTTGCCGTGAAGAAGTCTTTGCTCGAAAAAATGTTCCCTGCTGATGGTGAGACAGTCCCCAAAATTCGTTTTAAGGGATTTTCTGACGCTTGGGAACAGCGTAAGTTATCTGAACTGACTTCTATGCACGCTCGTATCGGATGGCAGAATCTTAGAACTTCAGAGTTCTTAAACAACGGTGAGTATATGCTAATTACTGGAACTGATTTCGATGATGGAGCTATTAACTACTCGACTTGCCATTATGTTGATCGAGAACGTTATGAGCAAGATAAGAATATTCAAATTCGTAACGGTAGCATTTTAATCACAAAAGACGGTACGCTCGGAAAAGTAGCCTATGTACAAGGCTTATCAATGCCTGCTACGCTTAATGCTGGGGTTTTTAATGTACAAATTAAAGCCTCAAATCTTGTTGATGAGAAATACCTTTTTCAATATCTAAAAGCCCCTTACTTAATGGACTATGTAGGTAAAAAAGCAACTGGTGGGACAATTAAGCATCTCAATCAAAATATCCTTGTTGACTTCCCAATTTTTATGCCTAAAAAGTCAGAACAAATTATGATTGGGGCTTATTATCAGCTCCTCGACAACCTTATCACCCTTCATCAGCGTATAAAAATATTTATTACAGGAGACTATCATGACAAAAAAAACAAATAGCACAATTTCTCAGAACGAATTATTTTGGGTTTATTTTGAACGCTGGATCAAAGTGTATAAGGACGGAGCAATTCGTAAAGTAACAATGGACAAGTATCTTTTAGCGTTAAGTTGGCTTAAAAAATTGATTCCTGACTTACTATTAAGCGGAATGGATCGTATTGCATACCAAAAATTGTTGAATGAATATGCTAAAACGCACGAGCGTCAAACAACAATGGATTTTCATCATCAATTAAAAGGCGCAATTCTCGATGCTGTTGACGAAGGACTCATACCAAGAGATCCGACAAGAAAAGCAATTATTAAAGGTAAAACACCACGCGAAAAGAAACCTAAATATCTTAGTCAATTTGAACTGCACTCATTGCTACAAAGCCTTGATTTAGGCACTGAACCTAATTGGGATTGGTTAATAATGCTTGTAGCAAAAACAGGAATGCGTTTTTCTGAAGCATTAGCAATTACTCCGCGAGATTTTGACTTTTCTCATCAAACTCTTTCTATAAGCAAGACATGGGATTATAAAGGGAAAGGTGGTTTTTTACCTACCAAGAACAAGTCTTCGGTGAGAAAAATCCAAATTGACTGGCAGACGGTAGTTCAGTTTTCGGAACTTATCAAAGAAAAACCCGACGACGAGCCGTTATTTATCACTTGTAAGGTGTATAATTCAACTGTCAATGACGTGTTAAAACGTCGTTGCAAACAGGCACATATCCCAACAATTTCAATTCACGGCTTACGACATACACACGCGTCATTGCTTCTTTTTGCTGGGGTAACAATCGCAAGTGTTGCAAGACGTTTAGGACATTCAAGTATGACTACCACTCAAAAGACTTATTTACATATTATTCACGAGTTGGAAAATAAGGATATTGATTTAGTTATGTGCGCAATTTCAAGTTTATAATTTTAACCAAACTGATGAAGGGTGTGGTACACCATAATGGTGGGCGGTCGTAGGTAAAACTACGACCGTTTTATTAAAAAGCCACTCTTTCGAGTGACTTTTGCTTAATATAATTCATAATTGCCTAAATATAGGTTTGTATACGGTTTATTATGTTTTGCCGCGTAAAGTAAAGCATTATATGCTCCACCGAAATGGGTTTTAACATAAACAAAAACGTAATCGGATTGTCTAACCATCCATTCGTTTCTTTTTGAAATTGCATATTTGGGTGGAGTATGCTCTAATTCGGGGTAAAGTATTTCGTCATATTCTTTCTCGATATAGTCTTTTCTGTCATCAAGCCATTTGCTTAGATATGGCGTTACAAATATGACTTTTGCGTTCGTATGCTTTTGCTGATACCGTTTTGCACACCTTTTTGCGAAAGAATCAAAATTTCCGTATCCCCCAAGATAAAAATCAATTTGACTGCCTTTTGATACAGTTTCTATCAATTCCAATAGTCTGCTTTCATCTTCTTCGCAATAAGAATATGAAGAATGACCGAAAAACGTAATAATCACAGTAACCCTCCCGTGATTTATGAAAGTATACTTACATAAGTATATCACATTTGTCCACTGAAAGCAACGTTTATGGAAGTATCCATTCTTATTTTATTTACGGAATTGGATATAATATTTATGAAAGTATTCTTCCGTATGTATTCTTTCGGAGGTGGTAAAAGTGACAGTCAATGATGCTGTGGCAAAAAGAGTAGTAAATCTGCTCACTGAAAAGAATATGACACAGTATCGTCTGGAACAAAACTCTGGCATACAACACGGTCATATGCAGTGGATAATGAGCGGAAAAAGCAAAACGGTTACATTATCAACCGTAATGATGCTTGCAAATGGTTTTGGAATGACCGTCCTCGAGTTTCTTGATGATGATATGTTCCTGTATGAAAACCTTGAAGTAGAACAATAAAATCGAGTTGGTTAGTATCACTACCCAACTGCACAAAAAAAGCCGAGAGTTTTGCTCCCGGCTTTTCGTTTGCTTTAACTTACTTGTTGTTTTAGTTGTTTGGGATATAAATTTTATCGCCGACTTTGACGGCTTTATAGGTTA
>ENA-ORPK01002036-ORPK01002036.1-human-gut-metagenome-genome-assembly--contig:-NODE-2036-length-14598-cov-4.317816_pt1 | contig 14598 bp, 26 predicted proteins | sample MGYA00242139_ERZ509068 | MGnify/ENA primary metagenome ERZ509068 (study PRJEB26280, sample SAMEA2338687) | human gut metagenome | biome: human gut; feature: human-associated habitat; material: faeces... | reverse complement strand
AAAGTCTAAGCAAATAAATCAATATTTTTTTTATAGACATCCCAAGACCCGTGATGGCCTTCATCTTGGCAAGGACCTTCTGGACCATCAATAGATAGCTATAAAGCAAGTTCAATTTCTTGATGAGCTAGCTAATCTAATTTTTTAACAAAATCAATAAAATTATTTATATCAATTAACCAGTTGGTAGAAATACGTAATTCATTAATATTAGGAAATAAAAATAATAATTGCTCTAAATTGGGAGTAATTTTATCAATATGAATTAAAGTTTCTCCTCCCCAAAACTAAATAATTTCAGGAGAATCAAAATTTAAATTTAATTTTTTTAATGATTTTTCTACATTTTGTAAATAAGTTCCATCTTCCCAAGATTTTACAATTTCTTTGTCATATAAATTATATGTACTATTTTTATATAGATAACAATAAGAACAATTTAAATTACAAATAGAAGATGTAAATAAACTAATTGATTTTATATTTGAATTCATTTAATCAATCCTATATCATATAAATATTGACTCTATGGATTGCCTCCACATTTATTTCTAAACCCACTCTAAAAGAAAAATACAATATAAAAGTTAGTCCCATTAGTTGAATTAAACTAAAAGTTAGTCCCATTAGTACTATTAGTTGAATTAAACTAAAAGTTAGTCCCATTAGTACTATTATTAGTACAATTTTGGCAAGCTTTTGCGACATTATCAATCACATTAGTAATTGTATTCATATCAGCTGCTTTTAATAATGAACCAACAGATGGCACAGTAATAGAAGATACAAAATTTGAAGACACATTATAAGAATTTGTTAAAGTTGATACATTATTTTTTAATTGCTAAACCTAAGAACTCTAAGCTTTACCTCCTGAGGTCGCTACCGTAGTAGTAAAAGCTGTTGATAAAGCATTTCTTTGAGCAGTAGTTAAATCATGATTTGAGTTTAACTACTGTTTTCTTACAGTTTCTAATTTCGCAAATAAAGAATTTAAATCATTGGGAACAATTTTATTGCCTGCAGTGGCCATTAATTATCCCTCCTTAAAGCTATTATTAAAATGAAATGATAATTCACTATGATATTGATTGTCTATTTCTTTCATAGTAAAAATAATTTTAGTTATATCTGTAATAAATAAAGAATTATTAACCTAAATTTTAGTAAGAGTTTTTAAATCTAGTTTACTAAAATAATTATTCCACAAATCAATTATAGTTTTATCTGGCAATTCAGTAACAGATAATATATTTTCTACTGTATTATCATAAACATTATTACCAAAAACAAAAATTTCAGCATTATCAGCAAATTGGATTTCCTTATTTCCAGTAGCAGTAATACAAGTAATACTTTTCATTATTTTCCTCTCCCTTCAATAGAATAAAAATTTTTATCTTCATTATAAAAAATATAATTTGTAACAATTAAATGATTAATTAATATCTACCCATTTTTGTCTGTTACCCAAATTTCATTATTTGAAGATAAAAAATTAAAAACTTCTTGATTATATCCAGTTACAAAGATACCTAAAGAAAATAAATTATTTTCTTTAGTCCCTTGTGTGATACTTTTACATTCTAAAGAATAAGTATCATTTAATAACAGCATCATCATTTTTCAGCCTTTCTTCTGGTTCATTACGACCAAGAGCCCAACAGAATACATCCCCCACATATTGTGGTTTAGCTAAATAACGAGCTACTTTATAAGCAATAACTGGTGTATCATCACCGCGACTACATAACTTAAAATGAACATATCCATTATCAACATATTCATCAATATCATCAGGAGTTATAGTCATAGGCCATTTGTCAACGTTATAAAGCATAAAATCATGATCTATAGTACAATAATTATTAGTAAAAGGACCTTCATCTAATCTTTGTAATAAACATTTGTTTGCTATATTATAATGCCCCATACGATTACAAATAGGAGTACAAGCATCATTACATAAAAATTCAATATTACTTCTTTTATCTTCTGGAATTTTTAATAATTCATCCCAATTATTATTTAATTTACGATTCATTAATAACATATCATAATCTTGATTTTCTAAAAATGTTTTATCTAATTCAGTTGTAATAACACTTTTATAATATTTAAAATTAGGATATTTTTCTTTTAAATATTTAAACAATTCATCTGAAGCTACTGTAATAGCATGTTTACCATTGTGAAAAATTTCTGTAATATTATTACAAAATCTATCATAAATATCTGTTCCAGTCACTAAATGATTATTCCAAGTTAAATTCATAGTTAGACCTAATTCTTCCATATTTTTTCTAACTTGATCGATTTGTTGTATTGTTAAAACTGTACCATTAAAATTTGGAGTTCTGCCATTCCAAATTGCTCCTGGGAAAGCTCCATAAATTTCAGAAATTTCTCTATTTAAATAAAATGCTTCAGGATAATATTCTTTCATTTTGGCAATACATTTAAATGTCGTAAAATTTTCAATACCTGGTAAATGAAAATAACCTATTTTTTCTGGTCGAGGAATTGTATAAATAGATTCACCAACTTCATATCCATTTTCATCAAAACATTTTGAGCAAGCAATTTGAACTCGCTTTGGGGCAAAAAACATACTTACACATTCTTGATTATATTTATGACAATAATGTAAAGAACTATATTTACATCCATTACAAATTGGATATCCTCGTTCCATTAACATATTTATTTTTTCTCCTATAACTAATATTTTTCATAATAATTATATCAAAAAAAAAGAGATAAGTCAAGAACTTATCTCATTTCATAATTATTTTAATAAATATTCTAAAACATCTACCTAGTATTCTGGTTTAATTAAATAACGAACAACATTCATAGCTTGGGTAATTCCCTATGTATGTCCGCGACCGCCAATTTTAAACTAATTAAATCCTAAAGGATAATATTTATCCACTATATCTTGAAAAGTAATAATATTATTATTATTTCGCATTGGGAAAATTGGTTTCACAAAAGAGCATTTTAATTTATCTGAAAGACATTCTTCATATAGCTATACTCGATTATAATCTAAATAATGACTATAACCTCGAGGGCAACCTTCACGACAAATTTCATTTACTAAAATTTCAATATGAGATCTATCTTCTGGAGCAATTTGATTTAATAAATCAAAATTTTTATTATGACGTTTAGGTAAAACAATCTAATCATAATTAATAACTGCTTGATGAATATCAAAATCCTATTCTGTAGATGTAATACTTTTTAAAATTCTATAATTAGGATATTTTTCTCTAAGATATTTTTCTAAACATCCAGAATTCACTAAAATGCCATTACCTCGATTATTAAAAATATCTAATATTTTATTACAATATCTATCAAAACAATCAGTATCTATTAATAATCCATTTGTAAATGTAAAATTAATTGGGAATCCCATTCCTTGATACATATCAGCGATATATTCAATATCACGTAAATCAGTAACTAGTCCACCAAGATCAAAAGTGCCACCATTCCAAATCATACTTGGAAAAGTTCCAAAAATTGAACCTATTTGAACATCATCGTTAAAACAATTTACTGCTTCATGTTTTAAAATATTAATACCTTGATAAATTTCAAAACCATTGTAAAAATCTGGGCAGTGAAAGTAAATCATAATAAATACCTTAACCTATCATTTAATGAAATATTTAATAAATTTTCTGGAGATTCATCATTATTAACAAATTGTAAATTATCATTTTTAGATGTTAATTCTTGATAAAAAGATTGCATTGAATTAGTTAAATTATATAAAATGCTATCAATTAAACTCTCAATCATCCGATTATTTACATTATTTAATCTCTATTGATAAATAATATATAATAAAGTATTTAACTCTTCATTGGTTAATGTAGTAGTATAAACTTTTTTTAGCAAATAATTTAGATAATTAATAATAGATTCATATAATAAATCAAGATTTGTACTATTCATATTCAGAATATCCTTTCTTAATTAAAAAATCTAAAATGGCATTTTTAGAAAAATCATCTAAATCAAAAGAAGAATTTGTTTTAAATAGCAATTTAAATACACCTAATTCATGATAGCGTTTAAATAAAAAATCCCATTTAGCTTGGAAAAGATTACAAACACTTAAAATTGGCACCATATAATCTCCACAAGCTTCATATTGTGCGCCTCTACAACCCTTAGCACAAAACATATTATAATCACAACTAGCACATTTTGGTAAATAATGAGGGACAGCGGAAATAGCATTAAAATAAGCATTAATACCTTCATCAGCTAGAATATTTACAATTTTATCTTGCTAGACTTCAAAATGCCCTCCTTTTAAATGAGGATAAGCAAGTCTATGGCAAGGGACAATGGATAAATCATAACAATTGACGATAAATGAAAAACCAATATCACAGCTTAAATGATTACTCCATCCAGGAATGCTTGGAAGCATATGAATAGGGTCAATTCCTAATGTATATTTAGTTAATCCATACTATTGATATTTTTCAGGGTCAAAATATATAACAGAAGCTGTAAATTTAGTTAAATCATTATTATATAATTCTAAACGTCGCTTTATAACCTATTCTAAGAATTTTAAATAATCTTGAATATTTTCTTCTGTCCAATCATCATTTCGGACTTCAAGCATTGACGGTTGAAAATCTTCGTCATCAGAAAAATATTTTTTATATTGATCGAGCCACCAATCATAATTTTCTACCCATTTAGAAATATTACAAGCTCCAACCATTGGATGACATCCAAATTCAGGATGACGAGCAATTAAAGAAAATATTTCATCGTATAATTCATCAGAAATGTCTGTGCGTTCTCTAGTATCAGTTAAATATTTCCCATCTCCTGAGTAAGAAAAACAAATAGTAATACCTAATGTTTTCATTTTTTCAAGGTCTTGTTCTAAACGAGCAATTTTAGATTTATCACGGCAAAAACTAAAATTACAAGGGACAACAATTAAGGGATACGCATCTCCAGCTTTTTCTTTAATTATCTATAAATAATCTGGATTATTATTTATAATTTTTTCATAAAAATTATAAAATAATTCACTTATTTCAAAATAAAAATCATCATAAAATAAGTCTCCAGCAAACCAAGACCAATAAAAAGGAAAATTTTCATGCTCATACCAATAATTTAAAAGCATCTAAATATTTTTTTTAGTCTAACTTCTATTGCATCGGATTTCTTTTGGATATAATTCTGCTCCATATTTATATATATAGCAATATTCACAAGTCTAATTACAATCAGCATGAATAATTAATTCTACGCCTGGTATAAAAAAATTTTTATCTTTTGCTTTTATAAGTTTTTCTTTTGTTTCAGGCCATGGGCAACAAACTTTATTTGAATAATAATTTATTAATTCGGTATCACAAGTTTTTATTTCCACAGATTACTGACCTCTCATTTCTTTAATAAAATCATCTACTAAATCACAAATTCCATTAGCTAAAAATCGGATTTGTCCTATTTCTCTACCATATAAGCTTCCTGTGTCTGTTAAATTATTTTCCCAACATCCATGCATTCGGCAAATATAATAAGCATGACGTATTAATTTTTCTGGATTATTTGAATATTCTACTGGGATCTAATTAATTTTAGATAATAAGTACATCATATTAATTGTATAATTTAACTAATAAGGCAAACTTTCTACTACATTTGAACCAGACCATTTCCATAAATACTTCTAAACATTTTCTTTAGATGCTGTTGATAAATTTGGATATGAAAATGGATATTCTAATTGTTTTAAACGAACCATTGCATCAAAACTTGTTTCATTTAATGATAATAATTCTTTTTTATCTAAAACAAAAGCTGCATTCTAACAATGAACAATTTCACCCGTATAACGAATATTAATATTACCATCAATACCACTGCAAGAACTAGAAAAATTATAAGAAATATCATTCTGTTTTGAACCTATAATTTCTTTTACCTATTGATTAATAAAATTAATATCATAATCATTTTCTAAATAAACATCACCTGTAATAAGTTGTAAAATAGAATTAACTTCTTCAAATCCTAAGTCACGACTCATTTTAACAAATGAGGCTAATTTTTTCCCCTCTTCTGGTGTTGCATTATAAGGATTAATTAATCCTGGAGCTGGTCTAATCCATAATTTACATTTTTTATTATCTTTAATTAAATTATTACATTCTTGAATAAAATCTCTAATACTTGTCCAAAAATTTTTAATTGCTATTTTTATATCAGGAGCTTTAAATAATTCTTCAATAACTTCCATAGTAACAACATTATGAAACATACCTTCAAAAGTAACATTTGTTAATGATAATTTATTTAATTCCTAAAAAAATTGTAATAAATTTTTTTCAAGAGCATCTTGATTTAGTTTTCGAGCATTTAAATTACCATAATCACCATCATAAGAAAATTGCATTTCAATACGAAATGGATTAGGAGTAACTTCATCAACTTTTTTTATATAATAAATTAATCGATCCCAATAAGCTACACTATTAGTAGAAAAAAATGAAGTAGAAACATTTGGGAAAATCTTAAATAAATGTTCCATTTCATTAGATAATTCAATTAATGTCGTAGTAGTTTCTTGGCCCCAATATTGTAAACTTTTTACTTGATTTTTATCTATATTATATTTATCAAAAATTTCAGATACCCTATTGAGATAACTACCATTAATAAAACTCTATTTTAGTTTTTCAGCTTCTTTATAATGATCTTTTGCATAATGATTGGCGATTTTGCAATAAGAACAATTTAAATTACAACTTTCAGAAGTAATTAATGTTAAATTATTTATTATACCAAATTTTAAAGAATTTAAATCAATCATATTTAAATTTAAACCTTTCTATCATTTAATTATCTTGTAGGTTTTAAATCTCGTCGTTGACTAAAATGAGAACCACAATGACTTTTCTAATGGCAAGGTTCAGGTGGTCTTGGCCAACTATAACTATCATGACTTTTCTGACTGCAAACACCTCTATTACCGCTACGATCACCACTATTATAACCACCATCATAACTACCACGATAGCCACTATTATAACCACCATCATAACTACTACGGTAGCCAGCACGATAACTACCATCATAAGTGCATACTCGAGAGATTTTATTCATAGTATCTTCAAAAGGTAAAGCTTTAATAAAATCATCTTTATTAGGTATTCTAATTGAACTGATTAATACCTAAACTTCAGAGTTATTTTTTACATAAGTATTATTATTAAATTGTTCTATTTCACTTTGAATATCTGACATTTGTTTTGGCAAGAATTTTTCATCTTGATAGTTTGGAATAGCCAAATCGGCGCCTATAGATAATCTTTTTCGCTCTTTATTAATAAAATTATAAATACTCTATATATAAGCCCATTGGGCTAAATCATCTTTAGATGGTATAGCCATTTTATCCCTCCTATTTTTGAGATTTATATAAAATTATATGGAAATATAACTATATAGTTCCATTATCATTATTCTAATTATCATATAATTCCAAATCATAAACAGTAAAATTAAATTTTTTACTATCTAAAATACAATTTACCTATCCTTTTTCATCAATTGCATTTAAAGAAATATAATAAATATCATCAATATTTAATGCACTATAAAAATTATAAAAATCAAGTCTTTCTTCAAACGTTGGACTCTCTTCTGAACTTAAATAACCAACTGATAAAGCGAAAACTTGGTTTCTTGGTAATGATACAATTTCATCAGTTCTATCTTTTACTACAAACGTAGATTCATCTGTTGAAGTCATTCTATAAAAACAATTAGAAGGGACAGATAATTTTAAACTCTAATTAGTTTTTTTATCTTTATTATAAAAAATAATTTCAATAGGCATAATTACTACCCTCCATAGATTTATATATTATATTATACTAAAAAAAATGGGATAAGTCAAATAACTTATCCCATTTGGTTTTATATTTTAGAATAAAAACAAACAACCGCCAACAACTAAGCCAATTAATGAAGCACAAACCCCAATAATAAACATTATTTTATTGTAGCCTTGATTCTTACCAATAAATCCTGCTACTACACCAGCTACGCCAGCGATTACGGAAATGGGCCAAGCGACAGGTCCAAAAAATAGCAAAATAACAGATAAAATGCCTAAGATTAAACTACCTAGACCTAAACCTTTACCATTTTTCATTGTTAAAATCTCCTTTCAAACTTTTATATAAAATATAAAAATTTAAATAAGGAAATTTATCTAACCAGGCCAATTAAAGATTCAATTCAGCCTTAAGTCTGTCAATCATTTCCTGCTCATCAGGAGTAATCTCCATTACAGGTCTCTCAGGGTCGACTTCAAAATTGATTTCATTACTTGTAGGAGATACTGCTGCTCCTACTGGATTCTTTGGACAGGTCAGGCTAATAGCGATTTGAACGCGCTCACCACCATCATTAGCCCAAACATAATACTTCTTATCAGATTCGCCAATCCAATCCTTACCGAATGATTCGGCAAGCACCTTGGCAACATTTTCCTTAGCAATACTTCCGCGTGCTATAATAATCACTCCTTAAATATTTAAATAATTATTCACGTTCTGGCGGAGGTATTTGACGCACTCGCGTAATAGGTATCCATTCGCCATTTTCATCGTGTATATAATATATAGGTCTTGTATTTAATGACTACAGATCAAACTCATCAAAACTAATGGTAGTAGTAGAAGATTCATTTTCTGCGATTTCTCCCGTGTCCTGTCTATCTTGCTCGCACCATCCGCACAAATAATATCCGCCGTTTTCATCTTCATCATCTTTATGATATGTTAAATCATCAATGTAATATGGATTACCGCAATCTCTACAAGTTTTAGTGATTTTACTAGCGCATTCATCACAAAGATAATTTCCATTATCTCCAACAACAATTGCGTCTTCATACCATAAACGACAACCGCAATTCTCACAATAAACAATATCATCACTGTCAGAATTGCCATATCTAATCTCACAAGAACGGCACATCATTGTGCCATCACCAGGAGATACATACTCAGAATTACAATGGATACACATTACTGAATGTCCAATATGATACTGAACCTTCTTCCAGTCATTCTTACGAAAATATCCTTTACTACGAGCATAAATAGGCAAATAACAACTGGATAAAAGAATATCATTATAATGAGTAGGACTTGGACAATCATGAACAGTTTTATCAAGTTCTACAAGACGGCCATTCCAAGGGATATAAGTACGACTCAAATCTTCATCCCAGTTAGTTAAACGGTCTTGAACCGAACGAATAGCGTCTGCACGCCAACTACCAAGGCCTAAATTCCATTCTCTATTAAACACTTCCCAACGAAGTTCATCAATAATATCTGTGGCTTCATAAGGATATGGACGGCCCATAATGACACCATTTTCATCATCAGCCAAGAAACCCAAACAACGCCACTTTTTACTATCCCAGAGTAAATCATCAGGGAATGAAGGAAGGTTCTGTTTATCATCGCCTCTCAAATAGCAGATAAATGTGCTACCGTCCATCAGATAACTCAAATCACCAGCGCGATATTCGCCATCAAGAGCGTGGCAAGAACGCCAGTTATATGTAGTTTCGCTCAAACTGAGATAATCAAGAGGATGTACTGATATACAAAGGATGCCCTCAATACAGTCTCCTTGAATAATACGACTGGCCTCATTCTGAACAGTTTCCAGCAAATCCTTATCTTCAATGAAATATTTAAATGCTCGTATTAGTTTAGAACCCGGCGAAATAAATGTATTACTCTTAGTATGGTCCCAACCAGTTTTTACGGTATTCTCATAAAATCCTTCTTCGCCCTGCGTTTCAATAAATCGACATAACTCATAATTATTCATTCGTAGAGCAACATAATCCAAGAAATCATTGTATTTCTTAATTTTTGCCTTTTCTCCCAAATGGAAGGAACGCTTGCCCGGCAGCTCCACAATGAGTTTGCCGCCCATAAAATTATTAATGAATCGTGCTTTATTGCGCTCCCATTCACTCATCATATTATTAAGAGCGTCCTCACTCACATCATAAATACCCTGACTATACTCTAATACGTGTTTGACTTGCTGTTTTAGTTCATCTAAATTATAACTCTTCATTAACCTTTAACCTTAATCTTCTCAATTTTCGCACAGTCAGGGCAAATAGTGGCCCCGGCGTTTTCCGGTGTCTTTTCAAATGCTTCACCGCAACAATCACACCAATTAGCGTGGTCGCCCACACAATCGGGGCACAAGAACATAGTTCCACCATCGATTTTCTTAGTGGGGAATGTCTCATAATTATAAAATGGCTTCTTACAATTATGACAAATTACCGTATAAGCATCAACAGAGCGTCTATCATTTACCCAATTATAACCATAAGCCGCACTATATTCATCAATGTCATCATCCAAAGGATACCCATTAGTGAAATAAGGATAGTATTTTTCCTTCCACTCGAAATCAGGAATTTCCTTCACCATCAACATTCTCTTCACCTTTTGGATGGTGTCGAATAAATGGCTAACATTTAATGTTTCAATGAGACTATGCTCATTTTTATAGCCGACAGAAAGATTGACGCCGCACACATCCCAGAATGGACACAGAATACTAATATCGCTGAATGAACCAATATGCTCTACGAAACCAAAAGAAGATACATAACGAATAAAATCTTCATTGATGCCATCATAAAACACACAATCATTCGCGCCCTGGCGGTCCAACTGAATCAGATACTTCAAATCATCAAACGGAAAATCTGGATGCTGTTCAACAAGCGCGTATGCGCCCCATCCGCCTTTCTCTTCATCAGTAGTCAAAATAATGTGCGGGCGCAATTTTGTGGTCTTCAAAATTTGAAGAATCGCGAATATACCGGCGCGGTCATCAGCTCCAAGACCCTGCGGACTCCACACAACATTCTGTGTAGTATCATAATAAATTTCAGTAGGAGGAAGCGGAAATACTGTATCCATATGGGCAACCAATCCGATAGGAATATCTCCCTTGGCTACAATATATTCCTTTGTTGCGATAATATCGGTATAACGAGCCTCTAACACGGCACGCATAGCCTTAATCATCTGCTCTTGGGTGAGCTTGGCTAACTGCTTGAATGCCAGATACTCAGAGTCTTTCATCACTCGCATCTATCAATCTTCCTTTCTTATTTTATATAAATATTATATAATATTTAAATAAAATTGTCAATTTTGGTCATTTGTTCTAACGGGCAAGATTACATTGTCTATATAATTCTTGATTTTAGATGGAACTGCTAATGACATTTGGTTATGGCACAAATGGCATTGAAGAGCATCTCCTTCTACGCATCGTTGACCGCAATTCAATCTATGCTTGGCGAAGTCTGGCCCAATCATTCGATTCATCGGCGCGGGCTCGACATTAAGAGTGGTAATTACCATATTTAAATCGCCCGGCCAAGTTTTATCATATTTATATAGACGATATAAAACTTCTTCTTGTTCACTACTGGACGCACCAAACTCAATAGTTGTTGTATCATTATCATAAAACTCTACATCATCAGGACGAATGAACGCGGCATTCGCATTCACGCGAGAAGTTGTCAGATAACCACTATATGCTACATTAGCACGATAACGAATCGGAATGGAAAATTTTTCCAATTTGTCTTGCTCGAAAAAAATTGGCGCAGTAATTAGCGCGTAGCAAGCACCCAGTTCGTTTACTGTTTGTAAGTCTGCGAAATTATTAATTGCGAAGGAAAAATAAAATGCCAATCCATTTTCCTTTGCTCTTTGGGCAATCGTAGTATACATAGTAGAAATGATTAAACGCCGATTAGTTTTATTTAGTCTGCTATTAATCATTTTTAAATAATCCCAATCATCAACCTAATCAACAACTTCATAAATAAAATCCGCGTGAGGATATAGTTCTATTGCGTCAATCATCGAATCGCCGTGATTATCTGCGAATAGAATTTCATCAGCCTCTTGGATATATTGATTTTTTATATATTTCAAACAATATCTCATTATATAAGTCCTTTTTTGTTTTTATTATAGCATATTTTTTAATATATGTCAATAAATTGGTCAAAAAATTAGTAAGCCATATTTTGATTTGGGTTTTCGGTCTTTGCCCCCGACCTCGCCCGGAGCAAACCCATAGAAAAATGAGGTTAGGAATTAAATCCTAACCTCATTAAAACATTCAAGGTTATGGGATTAACCCAACTTTCTATACCCCATAACCTTGGACTTCTTGCCCTCGGCATTAGCCACAGTCTGCTCAGCCTTCTCGACCTTTTCCGCGGACACAAGTTTGGTCAATCTTGCTCCAACTTTGGCAATGCTCACGTCCTCGGGCATATCACCCAGAGCATCCATCACAGCATTACGAGTCATAAACTCGGTGTCGCTCAGGACGGCATACACCTTATCCATCAGCTCGTCAGCCTCGGCCTTCTTAGCAGCGGCGCGCTCCTTAGCCTTATCGGCCTTCTTATCCAGCAGAGCAATCTCGTTCTCACAGAACTCGATAATCTTGGTGGGCTCGACATCAGTCTCGCCAGTCTCCATAGCCTTGATAATAGCCTCATAAAAATCACGCTTAGTGGTGCGATCGGTAGTCTTCATATTTGTATACCTCTTTCAAAAATTTATTTTTGTTGTAAGGTCTTCCTTTACCTTACATATATATTATATAATTTTTTTTTAAAAAAATCAAAATACTTTATATTGAACCAGTTAGGAGAAGAAAATTTTGCGAGGATTTTCGATTTCATTTCCATCTTCATCAATGAAATAACCCTTATCAAAATCGCAATATCCCGTTTTGAGACTTACCCAACTGCGGTTAGGATTGTCTCTACGGTGCTCCATCCAGCCCTTAACATTCCAAGGAATAACGTCCTGAACAGCATCCTCAGTCATCTTCTCCAAATCCAGATAGGTATGGGAAATATTCCACTTATCAACAAACTGCTCAACGGGGCCATAATCCTTGATTTCGCCAGAACGAATCTTCTTAGCACAACACTCACACAGAGTATCAAAGTTAAGATGAGTGATATAGCCATTGAATGCGATTTCAAATGTATTATCGCTATGGATGAAATGGCGCTCAGGGCCAGGCAATTGGTCGCGCCAATCCTCACATTTAGAATTGTAAAGGTCAATCTCACGCTGACAAACGGGGCACTCAGCAGTCTCATTGTCATAGCAATCCTGACAAATCAAACGACCCTCAACCTCATACAATTCCTCAGCATCGCAATAACGACCGCACTCTTCGCACCCGCCATCGCCATTACAACTATGACAAATCAAATCATTGGAACTCAGGAGACTTTCATCATAGCCGCTGGAAGTCTTACCACAACTCAGGCACTCACTCACGCCAGAGTAATAAATGTCAATCTTATCCGGCAGAGCGGCATTCAGATACATCAGATGCTCAAAACGGAAATCGCTATACATATGACCAGTAGAAAAATTCACAGGAATTTTCTTCTCGCCAACCTGAACACTGTTCTCGCAATCAGCCCGGAACAGACAGGTAGTATCACGATACTGATAATGAAGGTTCTTCTCGGCCAAGCTCTTCAACCAGTTCAGGCACTCGCCCACCAGTTCATCATTACAATAGGGATACTCGCGAATATTAACAATAACATCGCGGTCAACAACAAACAGGCAACGCCACTTCTTACTGTTCCAATGACCATCAGGAATATCCATCTCATAGTTGGGATTTCGCAGATACGCCACCACGACGCAAGGAGAGTTCATCATCTCTACGGTGCCCTGACGATAATCACCGCAAGCCTGCCAGCTCATACAGCTATCCCAGCCCTCGTTATTATCGCTCATTGTCATAAAATCCAGAGGATGAATGGACAGGCACAGTTCGCCAGTCAACTTCTTCTGATTGAGAATACGAGAATGTTCCAGACGAAACTCTTCGAAGATTTCATTCCACTCCTGGTTCTCAAAAGTGGCGAGAATCTTACCCAGAATCTTCACAACCTTGGCGCCGGTATTCACACGAATGCCATTCACAGTGAACTCAGAGCGGCTCCAAGAGTTATTAGCCAGCATATAAGAATCAATCAGACGAGTAATGTTATCCGCCTGGTCATCGTCCAGACCCAACGCGGAATAATTACTCCGCATCCAGAAATTTTCACGAATCAGGGCTTCCATCTTAGCGATGCCATTATCATCTCTGCGACAACGAGCTTCATTGATTTCATCAGCCAGCTCATCAGCTCCCTTAGAGAAGTTGAAGGACTTCCTCAGAATAATCTGCTCACCGAACATCGTGTAGAGACGCTCCTTAGCCTCTGCCCACGGCGCCATCGTGTTCGGCATAGACTGAACGCAACAACCAGTCGCATCATACTCATTATTCTTACCGCCATATGCCTCAATGTAAGCACGAATCAGGTCAATATCTTCCGTAGTCAGGGCGTCATACAGATTCATTTCGTATCATTTCCTTTCTTCATCTTATATATATATTATATTATAAATTTATAAAAAA
>ENA-ORPK01002030-ORPK01002030.1-human-gut-metagenome-genome-assembly--contig:-NODE-2030-length-14619-cov-22.888629_pt1 | contig 14619 bp, 9 predicted proteins | sample MGYA00242139_ERZ509068 | MGnify/ENA primary metagenome ERZ509068 (study PRJEB26280, sample SAMEA2338687) | human gut metagenome | biome: human gut; feature: human-associated habitat; material: faeces... | reverse complement strand
TTGCAAAATACAGAAACGAGCAGAAGTCCGCTCGTTTCCATATTGTTACCTATATAATATAGGCAAACGCCCAACTTCTTGATTTTCAATCAAAGTCCAATTTAGAGCGAGTTAGTTTTTTTAACATAAGGTTCTAAAGCAAGCAGCCAAAGGCGAATAAGAGAAAGGACAGAAGACCATCTGTAACAAAAGAATGGAAAGTACTCCCTATTTTCCTCTGATGGGATTGAGCCGTCATTAAACTAGTCATCCATCCACATCTTGAATCCTTCGCCACGAAGGGTCTCCAGGTGGATGGAGGTATCCTTGGCGAAATATCGGCGCAAGTTATACATCACATTATTGAGACTTTCTTCGCTACAGTGTGCATCTCTCCAAACTGTATCCTTGAGGTCTTGGCGTGGCACGACTTCGCCCTTATTGATCCATAATAGCTTGAGTGTGGCAAACTCGGTATTGCCCAGCGTCTTCTCGTTGCAGCCACGGAAACTGAGCACATGAGTCTCTGTATCTACGGTGTAGGCACCCATGTTTATCATACGGGAATTGCTGAAGTCTTTGCGCTTGGCATAGCGGTTTACCCATCCTAGGAACTCACGGCTGGCGAAAGGCTTCTCGATGTAAATCATTGCACCATTATTGGCAGCCTCAGTTTTGAGTTCTGGATCATGTAACGAAGATACACACATGATAGGGATATCTTCTGCGGCAAGACGGATGTCGTTGATTCTTTCCAGACTGTTCTCTTCTCCTATCATCACATCGAGGATGATGAGGTTGGGAGACAACTTCATGATAAGGCTTTCCACTCCAAACAGCGTGTTTTGAAAATAGACCTCATAGCCTGCTTTTTTAAGTAGCAAGACTGCTGTGTTGCCGAAATCCAGGTCATCATCGACCAATAGTACTTTTATCTTTTCCATATTTCTTATTTTATAATGTTTTATCTTGTTTCTTGCCCATTACGATTTGTTGCTTTTATTTGAGCGGCAATGTGAACGTAAAGGTGCTGCCCTTGCCTGGCTCGCTCACCACCTTGATGGTTCCGCCATGTGCCTTGACGGCATATTTTACCATGGCAAGACCTATGCCATATCCGCTCTTATGGTGTGTAGCTGGTATGCGATAGAACTGCTCGAATATCTTCTTCTGATATTTCTTGTCGATGCCTACGCCATGGTCAGACACGCTGATGATGGTGAAATGTTCATCCTGTTTGATGTTGACTTCAACGTTTGCCTCCTTGTCTGAGTATTTAACGGCATTCTCCATCAGATTGTGCATCACATTTTCTATCAGGTACTTATCTGCATACACCAGAGCATTCTCTTCACGATGGTCGTGGATTGCGATGACATGTGGCTTGCTGGCATAGTTGATATCTATTTGTTCTTGTGCTTGTTGCGTCAGTTCGATGATGTCAACTTGCTCTTTGTTGATAACCAACTTACTTTCACTAGCCTTAGAGGTGATAAGTATTGTCTTGATGGTATTGGCAAGATTCTTGATTTGTCTTTCAGAAGAACTAATCATCTCCTGCATGTCAGCATCCTTGATACAGTCTTTGATGAATCCCAACTTTAGCAAGATGCTTGCCAATGGTGCTTTCAAGTCGTGTACAGTTCCATGAAGGCTTACCTCACGATTCCTCAGAAGGTCTTCCTTGTATCTGATGGCAGTCATCTGGTATCCTACGCAAAAGACGATGATAAGAGCAAGCAGTATGGTAGAGATAAGAGTCTCTATAGAATTTATGATGAAAGAAGATGGAGTTATATCCACCCTTGCCTGTACGAAACGGATAGGTTTGAGCCCGATGGCGATAGGCTTGCTAGCCTGCCAAGTCTCAATGTCCTTTGTTTGTCCATAACTCTTGATGACCTTTTTGTTCTCATCTAATATCAATAAGGTATAAGAGAAATCCTCATTTAGATTCTTCTTGAATATTTGAGAGAGTTTCTTGAGATTAATGGGATTGCCTTTGGCGGTGAGCCTGTCTTTTGTCAATAATCCCATAGCTTCTGCTTCTGTTTCTACAATACCTTTGTCTCTTAATTCTTGAATGTTTATCTCGTTAATATTGATGATATCTTCCTTTTTAGGTTTAGCTTTCAGAAAGTCTTCTTCGGACATATCTTTATAGTAAAGTCGTTGTTTTCCATCTTTATACTGGGTGTAATTTTGATATGCTCGGATAGCATATTCTTCATCAACGGTAACTTTAAAAATCGAGTTTATTTTTTCGATTTTATAGTGCAGATAGTCTTTGTATTGCAGGGAAATGTTATATCCTTGCAACAATGTGATGACTATGATGGCCAAAATCGTTATACTATAATACCTTTTCATACCTATGCGTTTTGTTGTCTGATACTATAAACTGCAAAAGTACTAATTTATTTTTAAACTCACGCACTTTTCTACATCATTTTTACATAATAATCTAGGGAGCAAATATTATGTGAGAAATGATGTAAAAGGTTTGGCGGTTTGAGCAATTTGCCGTAATTTTGCACCGAGATAATTTTAATGAATATAAAGAGTAAATAGTATGAATGTATTGATAAAAACAATAGTTGGCATGGCATTTTTTATATTTGTCATGCAGAATGTATCTGCACAAACAGGTGCTGATAGTCTCTCGATATATAAGAGTATTAACTTAAATGAAGTGTCGGTAAAAGGTAATCGTCCTATAATAAAGGATGAAGGGAGCCTACGAACAGTACAGGTAAAGGGAACTATGCTTGCTGAGATGGGTAGCTTGAATGATGTATTGCGTGCTACCCCTGGGCTAATCATGAAAGGTGAAAAACAATTTGAGGTAATTGGAAAAGGTACTCCTAAATATTATATAGATGGTAAGGAGGTAACCAAACAGGATGTGTTGTCTACAATAAGGTCTAATAATATCGCAAAGATAGAAATCGAGAGCGAGCCTTCTGCGAAATATCCTGTTGGGACTGAAGCCGTGATTAATGTCGTTACTATTAAACCGATAAAAGACATGATTTCCTTAAACCTAGGGGAGTCAATGAGTTTTAAGCGTAAATATTCCAATAATCCATCACTTAGCTTCTTGATGAAAAAAGGATTTTGGACAACTAGTATCGACTATGACTATTCTATAAGTAGAAATCTTAATAAGGAAACTTATTTTAAGGAAATATATCATCCAGAAACAACTTTCCGAACAGATGAGGCAAACCATTTGCTTATGAAAGATGATACCCATTCGTTTACTTGGGGTAATGATTTCCTGTTGACGGACAAACATAGAATAAGTTTTGAATATTATTTTGAACATGAGAAAGAAAAGGATACCAACGACGAGATGATGTCGTTTAAAAATGGAACGGAACTAACTTATAGGGACATCTATAGGGTGGAAAAGGAACAAAGAAACTTACATAACTTTTCTCTTGCCTATAGTGGTGAACTTGGAGATAATTCTTCATTGGATGTGTCTGCTGATTACTCAAAACTTCATGGTAACAAATATACATCTAGTTATGAACAGAATCGAAAGGATATGAGTTCTACAGATGTTTTGACTTCCAGAAAGAGCAAGTATGACATTTGGACTCTTAATGCGTCTTATAGCACGACATTGTTTGATGTTTTGGATACAGAATTAGGTGCAAGGTACTATAAAACTCATCAAGTAACAGACTATCATACTAATAATCCATCTGCTGTTGAGGAAAATGCGCAAAATCAGCAAGAGTTGTCGGACGAGGTTACTGCTGCATATATTTCACTCACAAGAAAATGGAAGAAAGTCTCTTTAACATTGGGAGGACGTTATGAATATGCCAATACGAATATAACAGCCAATGCTGTTGGGAATAAATATTCTGACGGAAACTATTCTTCTGTATTCTTGCCTTCTGCCAGATTGTTGTATAAACCAATAAAAGGTCTTACAATTCAAGGTGTTTATCGTAGAAGTGTTGAAAGGCAAGGATATATGGGCTTAAATCCTTATCAAGTCTATGAAGACTCCTTGAGTTATAGTATGGGAAACCGAGATTTGCGTCCTGGAGTTACCGATCGATATGCTCTTTACTTCTATTGGAAGTATTTCAGATTATATGGAGGGTATTCTCATACGAAGGATGAAATCGTCGAAGTGGATTATTGTCAAAACTTAGAAACAAACCAAATAGCAAGTATGCCAGTTAATTTCAAACGTACAGAAAGTTATTTTGTAGGGATTGGGTATTCTCAGACAATGGGTAAATTGCGCCTGAGTGCAACTGGATTTGTAAGATTCCCTAAATGTTCATATCTCTATCAAGGAAATATAGAGGAAGCAAATAAGCCTCTGACGGAGTTGGCTCTGAACATATATTATACAATAAATCCTACATTCAAGGCTGTCTCTGTTTTTACTTATCAAAGTGCGCATGATCAATTGAACTATTATCAGAAAATGGCTAATTATTGGTGTGCCGGTTTACAAAAAAGTTTGTGGAATGACAGGCTGGTCTTGAACTTGAATGTTACAGACATATTACACAAGGCTCATTATAATAACATTACGAGATATTATATAAATGCTAAGACAGGAACATTTGGAACAAATGATATGAGAGGTATCTCTTTGTCTGCTTCTTTCAAGTTGTTTAATAAAGAAATTAGCGTGGAGGCATCTAGAAATAGTGATGATGTGCTAAATAGAACTCGCTAAGCATGGGGCATATTATCACTTGGTGAAGAATCTGTTGGAATTGGGAAGCTAAATTTCTTTTGATATGGAACAGAAGAAATAATTCGCAATCAAAGGGTCTGTATGCCACTTCTCATCGTAGCATATAGACCTTTCTCCTGCACTATCGTCACTTAATGGGGAGGTTTTCCGGCACATTAATAATTCATTCCGAAATACCAGAGAGGGATGATGATTCCATGTCCCGTCTCGATATCGTCTTTTACGATACGTCCGTTTTTTACATCCTCTATCTGCTTTTTACCTTTCTTCTTTCCGCCAATCTCAAAAGTATAATCACCAATGGTAAAGTCGGAAACTCTAGAGGAAGTAACATCCTGTTTTTCTCTCATCTGATTGTAGAAGAAAGTTTCCCTTATGTTTCCAATATTGGGATTAGGGGTGAGTACAGACATCAGGCTTGGGTTATCGACATAAACTTTTTCTACCTTTCCAAGATTGCGCATCCCCGAAGTATCATCTCTGAGCAGACCTATCATTCCGGCACGTTCCAGATAGACGAGATAATCGGGCACGTTGTTCTTGCTTACCCCGATTTCCGTGGCAAGGTTCTCTACGCTTGGCTTGTAGGGAGCCAACCCCGAAAGAATAACGAGCATACGCTTTAGCTTGCGTGCTGTTGAAGCTTTCATATCAGCATATTGCGGAATGTCAACTTCTATCGTCTGGTCTATCACCTGCAGCATTCTCTGCGTAAAATCTCCCTCTATGGCAAATGGGTAATAGCCATGGTCGAGGTACGCTCTGAAAACAGGCAATGGATGTTCTACCCCCGGAATCTCTACCTGGTGATTGAGTATTTCGTCAAGACTGAAGACTCTGGTCTTGATTCCTTCAAACAGTTGCAGGTATTCCCTGAACGACAAGCCTTGCATCATATACATCAGTGCCCGACGGCTCAGATCAGCTTCTCCCTTCTTGATGTCCAATACCGATGAACCGGTAAAGATAAGGTTCAGGGATGGGTGCATGTCGTAAATCTGCTTCAGTTCTCTGCTCCAACCGGCATACTTGTGAATTTCATCTATATAAAGATGTGTACCACCCTCCTTGATAAACTCGTCAGCGAAGTCAATCAAGGAATGATTTGAAAAATAGATGTTGTCGGCAGATACATACAGGTGATGACCTTCCTTAGATAGCTTGATGCGCTGAAGTATCATGGTGGATTTTCCAACGCCTCTCGGTCCCACGATACCTATTAACCGTCCATTCCAGTTGATTTCATCATATTTATATCTGATGAAATCAAGCGGAGTACGTTTCAGCAACTCCGCCATGTATTCATATAGTTTATTGTCTATCATATCTTGCTCTTTTAGATGAATATCATTTAAAACTGTAGCAAAGATACAAACAATCCCTCATTGAGGGATAAATTATCTCAAAAAGTTCCCTCAATGAGGGATAAATTTAAATATTTTTATCCCTCAATGAGTTTTTTTGCACATATCTACGTATGCGTTATAGAGAATAGTTATTGAAAAAGGGGACTTGCTGACAGATGATTGTCAGCAAGTCCCCTTTTTCATTGGGATAAAAATCAGTTAGTCCTGATTTTGTCTCTATGTAAGCTTACTCCCACTCAATTGTACTCTATATCTGATAATCAGAGAGTTAGCTATTATCGGGGATATTTATCGGGGACAGCACAAGCATCGGACACCTCCGTGACAATCAGCTACTTACAAGATTTATTCGACTTAAAATCAAATGCCTTTTCTTTCAAGTCTTCAGATTTTTTAATATTCAATTTTGCAATAGTAGTCTCTCAAGTAGTATGCTTGCAACATGAGAATAAATGATAGAAATAAAACCATATAAAAAATGTATCAATCAAATCTAAAAGGTTATTATGACACAGATGCAGTATAGATTGCACAGATAAAGTGAAATTATTCTAAATACAAACACAAAACAGCAAATTCATGAAGAGAAATTCTTTAGTCTCAACATTTTTAGTTAATTTTACAGCGTCATATTGCCGAAATAGGCATTATTGACGGACATATTTAGAGAAGCGTATTTCGCCATACTCCTCCGTGTGAAACTTGGACACTTTCGCAAAATGGTTTATTGGAGTGTAGTGAGAATATGCCTCTACTTGGCGTGTATTCGTATACAAAGACGAGATACGTACAGGTGGGGCTTATTCTCCTTTTTCCATAAACCAACGGAGTCCAAGCCGTCACACAGAGGGAAAAGGAGCAATAAAGCCTCACTTTTCTTTTTATGCTCCCTAACATCAAATTACGAACAGCACTGTTTGGGCTGATGGTGCGTCAAATGAAGCAAAATGAAAAAAGCATTTCTATTTTTTTGATAAATGTTTATCAAATGGTTGTGACTTATTCAGTAACACTAAATACTATTAATATGGCACTTATTAAATGCACAGAATGTGGCGAAATGATTTCAGATAAAGCCACTGTATGCCCACATTGTGGAGCACCAATAGAAAAAATGACAAAATGTGAAGATTGCGGTGCAGAATATTCTGCTGATGCTGAAATGTGTCCAAATTGTGGATGTCCAAATTCCTTAAAAGAAGCGAAGGAACAATCTTCTGAACAACGCAATACTGAGCAGAAAACAGTAGGTATATCAGAAGAACGCAAAAAACGTGTTCAGCATTTTCTTGTCGAAAATCGCCAAAAACTACCACAGAGCAAGTTCAATGAGATTAGGGACATTCTTTCTAACCTCACAGATGAACAATGGGAGACCATCGAATACATCACATTCAAAGACCCCACCATGTTGCTTGTTCTTTCTATATTTGTAGGTGAGTTTGGAGTCGACCGTTTCGTACTTGGAGATACTACCAATGGCGCTTTAAAACTGTTGCTTACATTATGCTGTGGTGTAGGCTTAATATGGTGGGTTATAGATATATTCCAAGTCAACAGATTGACATTAGATTACAACTACAAACTATTAAGAGAAACGTTGTCATTTGTCTAAGAAGACATTTTACATATCGGTATCTATAGTGTGTGTGACAGGTCTTGCTTGGCTTATATTATCATATACTACATGGGGGACAGAATTCTTTTTCTGTCCCTTTAAAGCTATCTTTGGTTTGCCATGCCCACTTTGCGGATTAACTCATGCTTGCCACTATTTATTTGGAGGTGAATTTACGTATGCAATATTATCTAACCCTTTAGTTATATTTGTACCCATAGGATTATTCATTCCAATAGTTATATACGATTTATTTAGTCATAATCAGTATACTTGGCATTTGTTTCAATCTGTATATCCAAAGATGTGTTCAATATTTTATCTTATTCTTTTGACTGTGTGGTTATATAAAATTCTCTATTATAAAATTGGTATTTGATATGAATAAGAATAATCTTCTTATTATCGCAGCCATAGTATTGATGGCTGCGATAGGTTGTGAGGTAGCCATATACCTCGGGTATGACTTATATCACTCAGAAAATGGAATATTTCTGAGACATAAGGTATACATACCCACTTATGAGAATATGTCGGAAAGCGAACTAAGACAAAGAGTTGAAACTGGTGACGCTGAAGCTATGGCTATGCTTTGCGGCAAATTACTTGTAAAAAATAGAGAGAATGAATGTAAAGAGGTGCTCGAACTTGCCCAAAAATCTGCCGACATGAATTGTCCAAGTGGCAAAAATACGTTGGGTTATTTGTATGAGCATGGCTACTGTGTCGCCCCAAACCAGCAAAAGGCATTCGAGTTGTATAAAGAGGCTGCAAACGAAAAAGATCCTATAGCTCTATGCAATGTAGGGAATTGCTACTTACGCGGTTTTGTTGTTAAAAAAGATACAACAGAAGCACTTAAGTATATTGAAAAATCTGCAATGCAAGGCTATCCTCTCGTTCAATATAAGCTTGCATTTTTATATTATTATGGAGGAAATACAATAAAAAGAGATGTTAGCAAAGGCATAGAATGGCTAATATTGGCTTCTGACCAAGGAATGCCTAATGCTCAATACGATTTGTCTATGATTTATTATAAGGGAGAAAGCGGAGAGATTGCTCCAGACTATAACAAGGCAAAGAATTTGTGCAGAAAGGCAGCAGAGTGTGGTTTGCCCGAAGCAAAGTGGGCAATGGAAAACAAGTTCAACTCTAAAGACAAATAATCATGGCACTTATAAAATGTAACAACTGCGGAGGAATGGTCTCTGACAAAGCAACAGTATGTCCGCATTGTGGCAACGATCCACATAAGACAACAGATGAGACTATTGTAAACAACACCAAAGACAACAATCCTAAACTGTCCGTCTGCCCATATTGCGGAGCAACTGTCTCAAAAAGAGCTACGACATGCCCTAAATGTGGTGGAACAATCACTTCTACGCCTACACAACAACCAAACATACCCAAGACAGACGCACAAACGACCACATCAGAAGATTACGAACCTATTGAGGAGGAAGAAGCAAATGGCGGATTGAAAACAGCAGTAATCATACTTGCCATAATATTTGGAGTCTTTGCTATATACCTGGTTAGCGGAGGACGTTACTATAATGGCAAAACTTTGCGCTTTATTACAAATGCAGACACTACAGCGGTTGACACCACAGCAGGTTTTGACGATGATCTCGAAAGTGACTCATTCCCATATACTGAAGAAAATGTTACCGATACGGTTTATACTGAGCCCGTATACGAAAGCGTGGAAGAAGCAAAAGAAGGCTTCAACACAAATTCGGATGTCAAGAACTTTGTCATTGGCAACAGCTATTATCATAATGGCGTAACTCTTAAAATTACCGAAAATGGTGTGTATGCGAACGACAACAAGATATCATCGTCAAGCCCGGTATTCAAAAGAGTTTCGCAATTCGTTGGTAAAGTCACAGCTCGTCCGTCTATTTCCATTTCAATAAAATGGGAAGAAAACAAGCTCGTTGACAACAACAGCGGCGATGTATATTATGAGAATTAATTAAATCTACAGATGATGAGATTTTTTATTATAATTGTATCTCTTCTATTCTCCTCACTCAGCCATGCACAGTCCATAGCCGACCTCGCAAGAAAAGCTGAGGAGGAGAAGAATCCGCTGCACATTTATGCGGATGTGTCTTCATTCCAAAATGGTTTGGCAATAGCAAGCAAGTATACAGAAGATGGCGAATATAAATATGGTGTGGTAGACGAGGAGGGTGTGGTTTACATACCAGTAAACTATGACGGAATCAGCCTTTTCCAAGAGGGCAACAACTATCGTGATAATGTCTACAAATGTCAGAGAAACGGCAAGTTGGGTCTGGTAAACGCACAAGACATAACTCTACTGCAATGCGAATATAGCAGCATAAAGCACTCTGGCGAGTACGTGTATCTCGTAAAGAATGGGAAAAACGGATATGCTGAATTGAAAGGTACAGACGAAGTAAAATCACTCATCCCATGTATCTACGACAAGTTGGAGAGCTACTCAAAAAATGCTCCGATGCGTGCTACCTATAATGGAAAGGAAGGTATGATAGACGGCAATAACAAGATTATCATTCCTTTCGAATATTCCAACATAGGCAAATTCTATAATGTCGGCGCTTACAATATGGCTTGGGTAGAACAGGACGGCAAGTACGGAATATACAACATTGACGGTACTGTCATCCAGCCTTGGGACATAGAAAAGGCTTACGTCATGAACGAAAACAGCGGCACGAGTTATCTTACATTCGACGATTTTCCAAATCCATCCACTCCTTACATACACATCGTGGTGAACGGAATGACAGGCGTACTTAGCGGAAAGACATACAAGACTGTCATTCCTTGCAAGTACGGATACATCTCGCCCGTCATTAACGAAAGGGCTTTCTATAAAGCCAACAACAAATGGGGCATTATGGACATACAGAATAATAGTATTCAGGAAGCCATCTACGACAAAATCAAGATAAACAACAACATGCTGTCTGAAGCCTTCACTCCTGATGGCACATTCCATGACAACATGTATGTTTTTATCGGCGACAAGCAGGGAATGATCAATAAGAACGGCAAAGCATTCATTCCCGTAAAATACGATTCGCTTGGAGTATTTTCCGAGAATATGATTGTTGCAAAGTGCGGCAACCTATACGGATATATAAACTCAAATGGAGAGGAATGCATTCCTCTTACGTACAGTCATGCCGACAACTTCTCTGAAGGCCTTGCTGCTGTAAAGAACGAAAAAGGAAAGTATCTGTTTATTGACGCCTCCGGAGTCATGGTAATAAAGCCCCACGAGTACGACAGAGTTGGACATTTCCAGAACGGCACATGCAAGGTGTATCGCAAAGACAAAGTTTGGGAGATTGACCGAGAAGGCAAAAAGGTAAAGGATAGTACAAAAAAAATAGAAGCGGACAACGTACATAAAGACAGTAGTAATGATGACATGTATGTTGCCAAAGGCAATATCGTATCACCACATGAAGCTGACACAGAATCAGAACACCCAATCAGAAAAAAGAAAAAATCAATATTAAATATTCTATTCGGTGTAGAAGACGAGCCAAATGCCCAACAATCAGTCAATAGAACTTATCAGAATCGTAAGGTAATGAGAAATCGGGGTGAAGTCCTAAGATATAGGCAAAATACATTCGGAAATAAGCAAGAACGAAATTGGCGTGAAGCACCAAAACACAAGAGAAAAATATTCGGGAACAGGCAAAGTCCAAGCCGAAGACGATTTTGAGAATTTTATACAATTCAATGTCAAGTATCAGTTCAAGCAATAAGCAAAAAATTACAATCAATGGTACGATAACATTTACTTTAGACGAGTAACGTAACATATTAAATTGAGGCTGCTTCCGGCAGCCTCTTTTCATTTTACGATGCCCCACATAGAATCATTTGCGTAAGCACAAATGTAATTTAGTCAAAATCCAAACAATTCTTGATTAACTATTCTTAGCACAGAATTTTCGATTTTCTCAAAATAAGTCAATACCTTTGTACTCACTTTCCAAAATGGGGAGTAGTTCTTTTACTTTTTGAATAAGTATCAAGAGACAGCTTAAGTGCTGAACCAACCGAGCAGACATAGCCACGGTGGTAAAAACGATACGAGTTTAACGATTTAGAGCCATAATCATTAAATTAAAAAGGTATGTCACAAAAACAGACACTTTTGGAATTGTTATGAGCAGTGTGGAGCATACTAATGCCTCACACTTTAATTGCTTGCCCTTCTCCAAGGTTACAAACGAGGCGAATGGCACAAATATGCGTTGTATGAACGAAGTTAAAAGGTAATACAGATTTCGCTAATATGCTCCAGCAACTATCACATGACGCCGTCATTATTAAGGACGGTGCCATTCAACATAGTGACACTGAAAAGGTTCGTCTATACATCAACCAAACGTTGGCTGCAACGTAAGCAAACGTATTTCATTCACCCACAATAATATTAGAACATGACACATCGTAACACAGAGCAACCAAAGAATAGCATCACCCTAATGAATGGAGAGGCACTTGAGTGTTTTTCAAAGCAATCCCCCCAAACAAAATTTGCGTCCGATGAAATGCAGTTGAATACAACAGGAGCGTATTTGGGTATGGGCATTAAACCATGCAAACCACAACCAAATGCAGATGAAGAAAAAGAACGTCAGAAGGAACTCTTTACCGACAACGCTTTCTACCTTTTGGCACATAGTGAGCGTATCATGCGCGACAGCAGAATGTTTCTTGCTCCTGTTGCCGTTCAAAACGGACTCGCATACACTGGCACATCAGGCTTCAATGCCCCTACTGTGGGCATATATTTGGAATGGTGGGCAACTTGCCCAGAAGCATTACGCACAGATAAAGAAGGTTGTCGAAGTCTTGTCTTTCACTTGGCAGGCAGCCCGTTGAGTGGTGCGAACCGCTGTGCTGAGGTCTATGAAGACGGTCGTGTTAAATCTGTATCCGTCTCCTTATTTGCAAGCCATTGGCAATCATTCACGGCTATCAACACACGGTATGACGAGGCTAAGCACACCTATCAAGTCTACACGCTTGAGCAGGTACTTGACATCTTGCACGCTGAGGATAGTGAAGATTGGAATTATTCTGTTGAAATCAAGGAGCGCTTTATGCAATCTGAGATTAACCAACTGAAAAAGAGCATAGAACAAATTACTGCGGAATCGAACAAATGGCACTCTATGTATGCGGACACTTGGTTAAAGCACAACGATGAAGAGATAAGTGGAGCCTTTTCCGAATTTCAATCCTTCAAAGAGCATACTGAGAGGGAAATCGACCTGATCAACAAACAGAAACGAAAATTGAAAGTCGAACTGAAAAGCGGTCATATAAAGAACACCACTTACCAACGAACATTAACGCCGTTGAACAAGCAGACAGAAGCCTTAGAGCTTAAGGTAACAACAAGGCAGCACGAACTTTTCGACCAATTCCTCTCAGCAGGCATCAGTTATTGTATGATAGAAAGTTACATGAACAAAAAGAATGAAGGGTGGTTCTAAAAATTCTGTTTTTAGAGTTCTGCTATTCTGAAATGTGATTTGCACGCTCTCGAAAGTGTCTTTCTGAAAGTTTGTTCGGTCACATAGCCCGCTATGCTCCCTCACAAACTTTCAGGAATACACTTCCGATAGCGCACAAATCCCTATTTCAGAATTATTAGAACCACCCTAAATGCAAGCAGGCATAAGTAGGGACGACATCGGGGACGATTTTTGATAAATCGTACAAGAAAGGGGGATTTGTTGACAATCAGTAATTCACGTCAACAAATCCCCTACTCTTTAGGCTAAAACCAAATTACATGACATTTAGCCCCTATATTTCGGTATTCCGATTATTCCCACTCAATAGTTGAAGGCGGTTTTGACGAAATGTCATAGCATACGCGGTTAACACCCTTCACATGGTTAATGATGTCGTTCGACACCTTAGCCATAAAGTCGTAAGGCAAATGCGCCCAGTCAGCCGTCATGGCATCAGTACTTGTCACAGCACGCAATGCTACAGGGTGTTCATAAGTACGCTCATCACCCATCACACCAACCGAACGTACGGTTGAGAGCAACACGGTACCAGCTTGCCATATTTGGTCGTAAAGGCTAACTTCTATCTCGCCGTCCTTCATGTCAGCCGGCACACCTGCGGCAAGCACGCGACGTGCTTCCTCACCCGAGAGTTTTACCTTATAGTCGCGCAGGCCACGTATATAGATGTCGTCAGCATCTTGCAAGATGCGCACCTTTTCGGGTGTAATATCGCCAAGAATACGCACTGCCAAACCCGGTCCGGGGAATGGGTGACGCGTAATCAAATGCTCGGGCATGCCCATCGAGCGTCCCACGCGGCGCACCTCATCCTTAAACAGCCACTTGAGCGGCTCGCAAAGTTGCAAGTTCATCTCCTTGGGCAGACCGCCCACATTGTGATGGCTCTTGATAACCTTGCCTGTAATGTTCAACGATTCTATACGGTCAGGATATATCGTGCCCTGTGCCAACCATTTGGCATCAGTAAATTTCTTAGCTTCGGCATTGAACACCTCCACAAAGTCACGACCGATAATCTTACGCTTTTGTTCAGGATCAGTAACACCCTCCAAGTCGGCAAAGAATTTGGCCGAAGCATCAACTCCTATCACATTCAAGCCCAAGCATTCATAGTCGTGCATCACATCACGGAACTCGTTCTTGCGCAACATGCCATGGTCTACGAATATACACGTAAGATTCTTGCCGATGGCACGGTTGAGCAACACGGCAGCTACTGAACTGTCAACACCGCCCGACAGACCAAGAATAACACGGTCGTTACCAAGTTGCGCCTTCAGTTCGGCCACTGTTGTATCCACGAATGAGTCAGGACTCCAATCCTGGCGGCTGCCACAAATGTCT
>ENA-ORPK01002028-ORPK01002028.1-human-gut-metagenome-genome-assembly--contig:-NODE-2028-length-14627-cov-3.597379_pt1 | contig 14627 bp, 11 predicted proteins | sample MGYA00242139_ERZ509068 | MGnify/ENA primary metagenome ERZ509068 (study PRJEB26280, sample SAMEA2338687) | human gut metagenome | biome: human gut; feature: human-associated habitat; material: faeces... | reverse complement strand
TCGACCATCAGTTCATAGAGACTGAGAAGTATGATGCAAAGCCTACATACAAGAAGTTCTCTGTTTATCGCCATAGCGTGGCTGTTATTGGTGACTTGATTGGGGAACAGTTACATAAGTACGTGGATAATTTGTAGTACAGGTCTATGTTTTTTGTCTAATGCTTAAATGTTTATGACAAGCATTACCTTTGCAGCCATGAGTAGACAATCAGCATTTGACTATATGATTCTGGCTAGTTACTTTCTTCCCAAAGGCATACTTGAGTTCTTCGACGTTACAGCCGTTAACGAAGATCACACTGGCATTATTGAAGATACAGGTAATGAGCGTGTCCTTCTTCACATCTATCTTGACGAAAAAATGCACGAGGAGAAGAGTGGCACGACCTTAAGCCCAATGGTTTTACGGAAAGCCGTCAGGTTAATGACTTTCCAATCCGTGATCACAAGATTGTTCTCCATGTCAGACGTCGCAGATGGTTAACGGCAGAAGGCAGAAACATAATCCTTGACAGGTACTCGTTGCTTGCTAATAACACCAGCTACTCTAAAGAGTTTGCTAATGTCTTAAAAAATATATTTGGATACCTACCCGATAACGGCCCGCTCGCTGAGGCTATACTTTAAGGTAGATGGCAATAACTTGGAGCGTGCTTACAAGGATCATCTGAGCGGTTTCCGTAATTGGGAACAAGCCAGTCATGCAGAGAACTGGGTGCTGCATCCTGAGAACATAGGCAAACGGCTGGGTATTGACAAGACCATGCTTTACAAGGATCTGATGACATTCTCGACCAACAAAGAAGGGCATGGTAAACGTCACACCTTTTACCAGCAGCTGTAAAAGGCACTAAGGCCTAAGATATTATCAAAGTTCTTATGCTGATACCACAGGAACGGAGAGACCAGATTGAAGAAGTCACCATGGACTTCTCTAACAACATGTTTGCTATCAACACAAAAGCCTTTCCTAATGTAGCCATAGTCATCGACAGCTTCCATATCATCAAGCGTTGTATCGAAGCAGTGGAGGAACTCCGCATCAAAGCTAAACGAGAAGCACAGAGGTTGAACAAACGCTTCAGGGCAGCCATGCTTACCTATGGTGAAACTGTCATAGAACTGCTGACAAGAAGCAAGTATCTGCTGAGTGTGAGTGGTGAGAAATGGACTGACAGGCAGAACACACGTGCAAAAATACTCTTCATGACGTTCCCAAATATTAAGGAAGCTTATACTTTGATTTAGCCTAAGAAACCTGTTTAGCAACAAGTCTATCGACCAGGTTACTGCTAAGGTTAAACTGCATGAGTGGTATCAGAAGGTATTAGCTTGTACGTTACGTGAAGTAAAGGCTGCAAGAGACGCCATCAAGTACAAGGAAGAAGAAGTACTAAACTACTTCATAAACAGAGCAACCAATGCTCATGCTGAATCTCTTAATTCTAAATTGAAAGGCTTTAGAGCACAACTACGCGGTGTGCAGGATTTACCTTTTTTATGGTCAGAGCGTCTATGATCTTTGGACAACATGATTATATTGCCACGGACTTATGCAACTGTGCCCAAAGTTGATATATTACCACGGCGTGTAGTGTTGCCCGATTCATTGCATTTGACTAAATTTTTACTGAAATTCTTGCACATCTCAGGTGTTTTAACGAATTTTGTATTAAGCTTGTACATACGAATATTTAAACATTACATTTTCAACCTTAACAGGTTGCGAAAAATCAACGACATGCACACTGTCATATAATTTATTAACTAAGATTAATTCTGCCAACGGGCAAAGACAATCAGCGTAGAGAAGCCATATCTCATCAATCAATAGTGACTACAGAAACATATAACATTCTAACTAATACATGAAAAAAACTCTCCTTTTGTTATTATCACTAATTTTTGCCATAAACATATCCTTAGCAAAAGTCACAACAAACCCCGATGCCGTTGTTGCTTTGTTGCAACGTGTGGCAAACATCAACAGCAATCACCTAACAACCATCCTTGACACAGAAGCAGGCGACAAAGAAACTTTTACCATATCTTCGGCCAACAACAAGCCTGTAGTCAAGGCATCTACGCTCAGTGCGTTGACTGCTGGCATCAACTGGTATCTCAACCACTACGCCCACGTCAACATTTCATGGAGCAATCTGACCACCGATCTTTCGACCACCACATTGCCACTGCCAACAAGCACCGAAAGTCACACTGCTAACGTAGACCACAGATACTACCTCAACTACTGCACCTTCAGTTACTCCATGTCAACTTGGACTTGGGACCGATGGGAGAAGGAGATTGACTGGATGGCTCTGCACGGCATCAACATGCCTTTGCAAATCATTGGGCTTGATGTGGTGTGGCGCGACATGTTGACCAAATACTATGGATACACCACCGATGAAGCGAACGAGTTTATTGCTGGGCCCTGCTTTCAAGCGTGGTTTGGCATGAACAACCTTGAAGGCTGGGGAGGCCCCAATCCTCAATGGTGGTACGATCGTCAGGAAACCCTCGCCAAAAACATTTTAAAACGTGAGCGCGAACTTGGAATAGAGCCAGTGTTGCCAGGGTTCAGTGGCATGGTTCCACATAACTTCACAGAGAAAACAGGTGTCAAGACTGAGTCGCAAGGCGATTGGCAAGGTTTTCAGCGCCCATACATAATCGACCCCACTTCGAGCGACTTCAACGTTGTGGCACGCAATTACTACGAGTGTCTTCACAACCTGATGGGCAGAAGCCGTTTCTACTCTATGGACCCCTTCCACGAAGGCGGGCGCATCTCATCGGGCAAATATGCCGAAGGCTACACTGCCATCTACAACGCCATGAACAGTTACTGTGGCACCAACTCGTTGTGGGTCATACAGCAATGGTATTGGGCAAGCCATCAGGCGACCTCTCTCAGCGCCGTGCCTGCTGGGCGCTTGCTTGTGCTTGACCTATATAGTGACGGTGACCCATATTTTGACAAATATAATGGCTATGCTCCTCAGACTGCCCTTTATTGCACCATTACTAATTTTGGCGGACGCTCAGGCTTCATGGGACGACTTGATAAACAAATGCGTGAGTTTTTTGCTTACAAGAAGAAATACCCAACCATAAACGGCATTGGTGCCACCCCCGAAGCCATTGAGCAAGTGCCGGTGCTCTACGACAACCTCTATGAGTTGCCCTGGATGTCACAAGCTCCGGCAGATGCCAAGGAGTGGTTGCGCGACTACACCACTGCACGTTACGGACAAGAAAACGCCGATGCTCAATCGGCATGGGAGAAACTACGTACCTCCGCCCTTAACTGCACCTCTACCCTGCAAGGACCACAAGAGGCGGTATACTGTTCACGGCCGTCACTGACCGTGAACTCCGTTTCGACCTGGGGAGGCACCGATATTTTCTATAATCCTCAAGATGTGGTGAGTGCGGCCTACTCGCTACTCAAGGCAAACATCAATAGTCCTAACTACGATTACGATTTGATTGAGGTGACACGTCAGGCACTCAGCGATTATGCCAAGTCCCTGCTTGCCGGCATCAAGGAAGCTTCAGCCGACACTACATCAACCGATTTTAAATCACGCAGAGACAAATTTCTGAACCTTATTCTCGACATTGACCGACTGTTGGGTACTAACGAGAATTTCAGATTGGGGCATTGGACCCAAATGGCGCGTGACATTGCCAACGAAGCACAAGGCACCACAACTGCCGATTGCGACTGGCTTGACCTCAACAATGCCCGCACCCTCATCTCTACATGGGGTGACTATTCAGGGAGCGAATACGGTGGACTGCGCGACTACTCCTACAGAGCTTGGCAGGGCATGCTTAGCGACTTTTATTACCCACGCTGGCAATATTGGTTTGCACACAACATGCAGGCACCAGCAGGCGGTTGGTTCTTCCACGACTGGGAGTGGGCGCACAACTTGGTTATTGACTATACCAAAGCTGAGAAAACCGTCCAGAGCCAACCTCGTTTCTACTCACCACAACCACAAGGCAACACTGTTGAATTGGCACAAGCCATCATGCCAACCTACATTCTGCCCCTCACCTCCGCCAACAACCAAACAACATACTATTATCGCTCACTGCACCATTCGTTGCCAGCCAACATGAGCATTACAGCCTACCGCGGCGAGACGTTCCTAATGCCTGTTGGTATACAAAACGCTGAGGGTTTTGAGCTTCAAGGCGATTTCAACAACGACGGCAACTTTAACGGTGATAACGAAGCTGCGCAAGGATTGTCAATCAGCATTCCCGACTACGCACCCGATAGCCTTAAGATGAGACTTCTCCATTCTGATGGAACACAGATTGATTTCAACATCAACGTTTATGACAAAATCACTTCGCCACGCACAATAAGCGTCTACTCGGCAGACCCTAAGGAGGGCACTGTTTCTATTACAGGAACATCGTCAACATCCATTACCAACATGGATCCCATTACTGTGGTAGCCGAACCTACAACAGGCTACAGATTTGTCCGCTGGACAGACGAATTTCAATCACTCATATCCCCTCAGAACCCTTTTATATATAGTTCTGCCCGCGATATAAACCTTTGGGCTTACTTCGAATGGCATCCTTGGCAAACTCCTGAACAGGATCTGAAAGACATGAGTACCATTAAAGACTATGCACAATATGTCAACAAAATTAAAATAAAGATGGAAAACGATGAGGCCACAGAAATATATTCCACAACCACATGCCCATCAGAGCTATGCATACAAACCCAGCCCATCGTGTGCAGTCCTGGCCAACGCATCACCATCAGCTGGAACGGCAACGAAGGTCTGAGCTATTGCTACCTCACAGCCTACTTGGACAGCAATGCCGATGGCACTTTTGACCGTACTATAGGCAAGCGTGGCAACAATTCATCACAAAGTTCTGCTGTGCCAAACGGAAACCTCTCGTTCAATGCTCCATACGTGGAATGCAACACTATGGTGCGCTTTAGATTTGACAGTGCTTGGCGATTGCCAGAAGGCCCAAACTACTCAACTACACGTTTTGTATACGACATCCCACTAATTATAGAGACAACCACGGCAATAAAGAACCAAGCCTCCACATCAACAAACACTCAAAGCGCCCGCATTTACAATCTACAAGGACAACTCGTTGCAGATCCCACTAAGCCGGGGCTGTATATTAAAAACCATCAAGTGTACAGAGTCTCCAAAAATCAATAGTAAGCTTTTGTGTTTGTGAACGAAACATAAGCTTCGCTGACACTTGATGAGAATTTAATAGCAAGCCACAGCACACCCATAATAATATAAAACACTACCCCTTGGCAAAATAAAGTATGTATACTAATTAACTCCGCCAAGGGTTAAGAATGAGAATAAGCACCCATTTTCCACTGAGCCATATTTTTCCCTACAATTAAGACATAGACTAACTATTTTTTGTTAAATTTGCACTCAAATCAGGGCTATCAACAGCACTAACTTTACCTAACTAACTGATATACAACACACAAATGTCGGAATTTAAGAATCCATTCATGGTTTTCTCTGGTACATGTACAAACTATCTTACCGAGAAAATCTGCCAACAACTTGGCATGCCTATGGGCAAAATGCAAGTAACCCGTTTTTCTGACGGCGAGTTTGAAATCTGTTTTGACGAAAGCATCCGCGGCAAGGATGTTTTTTTGGTACAGTCAACATTTCCGTCAACCGACAACCTCATGGAGCTTCTTCTAATGATAGATGCTGCCAAGCGAGCAAGCGCCCATACTATAAGCGCAGTAATTCCATATTTTGGATGGGCACGCCAAGACCGCAAAAGCAAACCGCGCGTAAGCATTGCTGCCAAACTTGTTGCCGACCTCTTGAGCGTTGCTGGCGTCACTTCTATAGTCACAATGGATCTTCATGCTGACCAAGAACAAGGATTCTTTGATGTGCCGGTAAATCATCTCTACGCTTCGTCAATCATGATTCCATACATTGAAAGCCTGAAACTCAAGAACCTCTGCATAGCCTCACCCGATGTCGGCGGCAGTAAGCGTGCCAGCGCCTATGCCAAATACTTCGGCTGTCCGATGGTTATGTGCAACAAGTCAAGAGTCAAAGCCAACGAAGTTGCAACCATGCAAGTAATCGGTGACGTAAAGGGCTACGATATTGTCATTGTAGACGACATGGTCGACACGGCAGGTTCAATCACCAAGGCCGCCCAACTGCTCAAAGACCAAGGAGCAAACTCCGTGAGAGCCATTGCCAGCCATTGCATTATGAGCGGCCCCGCTGACGAACGCATTGAAAATTCACCGTTAGTTGAAATGGTATTCACTGACTCCATTCCATACAAGGGCACATGCTCCAAGGTGAAACAGCTCTCTGTTGCTTCCCTCTTCGCTGAAACAATCAAGCGCATAGAGAGCAACCAAAGCATCTCTTCACAATATATTCTATGATGCGAAGGCCAACAGGCCATATTTGAGGAGATTCGTTTCCCCTCTTGAAAAACACTCCACATAGAACCGTTTAACCCAATTCGGTCGTTAGGACTTATTGTATTTTGAATTTTTAGAAGAGCAGATGTTGCTTGTCGTTTTAGCGAATAATAGCGGGCTGTTTTGAACTAAAAAAAAGCAACAGATGCCTTATAAAAACAAAAGGCAATAAGAAGTAACAAAAAAATGTCATTCACGACCTAATGACCGATTTGGGCTTAATTGCGTCTCCAGAACCTACTTGATTTTGAAGACGCAATATTTTTCAATCATATCATTCCACTAAGAGTACACACCCATGAAACAGACCCAACCAACACGGCTCGGCCTCTCGCTTGCCGCAATACTGCTACTTGTGTCGTTAACAACATTTTCTACCATAAACATAACCCCAATACCTCGACAACTTATCATAGGACGCGGAACTCTTGACATAAACAACAGACTTGAGATTGAAGTGACAGACCTACCAGACTCTATCGCTTGTGAAGCCCTGATGTTTGCCCAAAACATCAACTCTACCACATCCATACATGCCAACATCGTTGCAAATGCCAAGGGAAACATAAGACTTGTTTGCGACAGGTCGATTCCTGCAGAAGGTTACAGTCTTACCATCACCCCTAAGAGAGCAATCATAAGAGCCTCTACGGGAGCGGGATTCTTCTACGCCTTTCAAACCATCACACGACTCTTACCTCCGAATATAGCCGTGGGAGTAAGAGACACAACCATACACAAGTTTGCCCTGCCCGCAGTTACAATCAACGACGAACCACGCTTTGAATACCGTGGCTTTATGTTGGACGTGAGCCGCCATTTTTTTCAGACCGATGAGATTAAACGCCTGCTACGCCTCATGGCCATCTATAAGATGAACAGATTTCACTGGCATCTCACCGATGACCAAGGCTGGCGCATAGAAATCAAACAATATCCACGCCTTACGACCATCGGTTCAAAAAGTCACAACTGCCGCATGAACGATATGAAACGAGGAGTATGGTGGCTCAACGACCAGTATGGTCCACACTACTACACCCAAGCACAAGTGACCGACATCATTGACTATGCGAAGAAACTACACATTGAAGTTATCCCAGAAATTGACATGCCTGGCCACTTCTCAGCGGCCATGGCCTCATATCCGCAGTATAGTTGCACTCCAACTGGTCCCCACAATGTTCAAATACAACAGGGCGGTGTTTGGGATGACATCCTCAATGTCGGCACCCCCCGTGCCATAGAGTTCGCCAAAAATATTCTCACAGAGATATGCCAAATATTCCCTTCCAAATTGATACATATCGGAGGTGACGAATGTCCGACCACGGCATGGGAAACCAATACCCTATGCCGTGCTATACACGACAGCTTGGGCCTCAGTTCGTACCGCCAACTGCAAAGTCGTTTCATAAAGCAAATGGGCGACCATGTTGCCACCATGGGCAAACGACTTGTGGTATGGAACGAAAGTGTAACAGCCCAAGACGCAGACTTGAACATAATACGCCAGACTGGAGCCATGGTCATGTCATGGCATCCGTGCCAGCAAGGTGCTCTCATCGCTGCTCAGTTGGGGTTGCCGGTAATAATCACCGAATATCACACCGACTCTGGCAGCTATTACATCAACCGTCGGCAAGCCCAAGGACCAGACGAGCCACAAGGAGCAGGAAACGGTGACGACACCGTAGAGCGGTGTTATTCATACCAGCCTATACCAGCTTCTGTGCCCGACAGCCTGAAGTGTCACTACCGTGGGGTGCAAGCCACATTTTGGACCGAATGGGTAAGCGACAAAGCCTATCTCGAATATCTCGCCCTCCCTCGCCTGATGGCAGTGGCAGAAACAGCATGGAGTACAGAGAGCCGAAAAGATTTTGATAGTTTTCGCCGACGCATGGCGGCCGACACAACAATGCTCAAACTCGGAGGCTACAACTATGCCCCTCACATCTTCAAGAAATAACCCTTTCGTCATATCAGCCAGAGCGTAATACTACACCTAAGAGAGTGCCAACACCACGCCCCATGAACAGACATGACTCCATTTATCCGAGCAGGTTGTTTTTGCTTCCTAATAAAGACGAAGAAAACAGTATTAAGACACACCGAAACAGCACTATTATGACGTTTTCTATGCCTAAAATAGAAGCCAGAAATATACTGTTCTGACAGAATGCAAAAAACTATAGGGCGAACAAATCAAGGTAGAGAAAAAATCATTAACTTTGCACAAAACAATCTATCCAACCACTACAATGGCTTTAACAGACAACATACCGGCTCTGCTTGAAGAGGTCAAAAGACTTGACGCAGACAGCCTTGAACAACTTGAAGAACTACGTATTAAATATATCAGCAAAAAAGGAATAATACCCCAGCTGATTACAGAATTTCGCTCTGTGGAACCCGAACGCAAACGGGAACTCGGCATCGCAATAAACGAGCTTAAAACACTCGCTCAGAACCGAATAAATGCACTACGTGAAAAACTGGAAGAAAAACTTGTTGATACAGATAAGCCAGACCTCACCCGCACATCCTACCCGACACCATTGGGCACAAGACACCCGCTCAGCATTGTAAAAGGCGAAATCATTGATATTTTCACCCGACTTGGTTTCTGCCTTGCTGACGGACCAGAAATAGAAGATGACTGGCACGTGTTCTCGTCAATGAATTTTCCAGAAGACCACCCTGCACGTGACATGCAAGACACGTTTTTCATTGAGTCGCATCCCGACATCATACTGCGCACTCACACAAGTTCCGTACAGAGTCGCGTGATGGAGCACCAGCAACCCCCAATCCGTGTCATCTGCCCCGGACGTGTCTACCGTAACGAAACAATAAGTGCCAGAGCACACTGCTTCTTCCATCAAGTAGAAGGACTCTATATTGACGAAAATGTTTCATTTACAGATTTAAAGCAAGTACTCCTGCTTTTTGCACAAGAGATGTTTGGCAAAGACACAAAAATCAGACTTCGCCCAAGCTACTTCCCATTTACAGAACCGTCTGCCGAGATGGATATTAGTTGCAATATCTGCGGAGGCAAAGGTTGCGCTTTCTGCAAAAACACAGGGTGGGTTGAAATTCTCGGCTGTGGCATGGTGGACCCCGCTGTGCTTGAAGCAAATGGAATTGATCCAGTCAAATATACTGGCTATGCTTTCGGCATGGGCGTTGAACGCATTACCAACCTGAAATACCAAGTCAAGGATCTCAGACTCTTCTCCGAAAATGACAAACGTTTCCTCGAAGAATTTATCAGTGCAAACTGACGACAGACATCTGTTTCACGATGCCTAACAACATAAAAGACATTATTGAACACTTGCTGCTCTCAACAAATTTGGGAGCAGCAAGTGTTTCTGCACTTACTTTTATAACCCTTTGCGCCATTCTTGTGGCGGTCTGCATACTGCTCTACATTCTTTGCAAAGCAATAGTAATACCCATCACACATACTATTACAAAGAAAACAGTCACCAGACTTGATGACATTCTGCTCAATAGGAAATTTATGAAAGCACTCTGCAGGACTATACCTGCACTTGTGTTTGCTGGACTTCTACCACAGTGCATCAGTGATCCTACAAACCCTCCTTTTGCATACCATGCAACAAAGCATCTGGCAGACACATTTGTGACACTCACATTCATCTGGGTAATAACATCTGCACTAAACAACACAAGAGACTATGCTAATCAAAGCGACTACCTGAAAGACTATCACCTCGAAGGCATTCTGCAGTTCATCAAACTGCTTGTATACATTCTTGGTGGCATTGTCATACTCGCCAACATCGTCAACAAAAATCCGCTGACATTATTTGCTGGCCTTGGTGCAGCTGCAACCATACTGATGTTAATCTTTAAAGACAGCATCCTCGGACTGGTAGCTTCAATACAGATTTCTGTCAACCGGATGATAAAGAAAGAAGATTGGATAATCATAGAAAACAAAAACATCAACGGAGTTGTGGAGGAAATTAACCTTACCACAGTAAAAGTCAGAAACTTTGACAACTCCGTTTCCATGATTCCGCCCTACTCTCTTGTCTCAGAATCTTTTCAAAATTGGGGACGTATGCTCGAGACGGGCAAGCGAAGAGTTATGCGCAAAATACTCATTGATACGCGCACCATCCACTTTGCTGATTCCAAACAGACTGCGACCAATCTATACCAATTCCGCCAAGATGCAGAAGAATACCTGCTAAATCACCCATGCGTCTGCACTGACGACTGGCTCATGGCGAGAGAATTGGAATCTACACCATATGGACTCCCTGTGCAGCTGTGGTTTTACCTTAACATCACCGAATTTGTGGCATACGAACAAACGGCCGCAAGCATAATGGAAAATCTCATCGCTATATTACCCAAATACGGCCTCAAGATTTACCAATACACATCAGCACCAGATTAACTCACACTGGTTTACGTATCTAATTTAGAACTGCCGTATTCGTACAACTAAAGCGTGTTATTAAACTGTAGCTTGTTTTTAACTCAAAATAGCCCGCTATTATTTGCGAAAAGGACAATCAACATTTGCTCTTCTAAAAAATCAAAATACAATAAGGCCTAACAACCGAATTGGGTTTAGTGAATTAGAACCAAAAGTATATTAACACAAAGACTCTGTTCTGTCTTCGGTCTCATAATCAAAACGCAAAAAAATATAAAATAAAACAATTTGTATTGTCTCCTTTGAAAGGAAACGATATAAATCAACTAATAGGCTAAGAATACAATAAAATCTATTTTGTCAGACTGTCCCCTAAATAAGCATAATTGAAGTTACGCCCTTTGGCTGACGGGAACTGGCTGCGCGGATCTATCTCCTGACGGTTCTGTAAGTACTCAACAATGCGATTGTAACAATCAATGCCACTCTGCGCTTTCACTCTTGCCTTAAACGTTGTGTCTTTGTACTGGAACTTGTTCAACCGTGGGGAAAAAACTACCCTTTTAAATGTAATAGTTCCCTCGTACCACCCAGGTTTAACCTCACTAAGCAAACTGACTTTGTCAACCTTGTGGGGCATAAGGTCATTATCAGGACTCTTGGCATTAGCCTTAAACTCCTCCAAAGTTGAAACGACGGTCTTTATAAGAATGAAATATTGCCTTGGCGTGACCCTAAATCGGCGTGGATGCATGATTTTTGAGTTTACAAAATCATAGATTTCGTCCATAAATTCATCATCAAACAAGGATGCGGGAACACCGAAATCCTTAAGTCTCTCGATGAGTTCATCAACTGACGATACAATGGCTTCACCGTCATAGAACCTTACATATAGATTCATAATATAATATTCAATGCCGTATTAAACAAAAAGAGACTAAACGGAAAATTAAACCAATTTAGTCTCTACTTTAGAGCGGAAAACGAGACTCGAACTCGCGACCCCAACCTTGGCAAGGTTGTGCTCTACCAACTGAGCTATTTCCGCAATTTAAAGTAACCATTTCCATCAGTGAATAATATAACTATTCCCCATGGAAAAACTTATCCGACTTTTCTGAGCAATTTAACTATTTCAATCTCTAAAATAGCAGGACGAACAGCTATCTTATCACTGCGTTTCTCCAAACGCGATGCAAAAGTAGTGGTTTTTTTATTACCAGCAAACTATTTTCCTGTTTTTTTTAAAGTCGTGGTGATTTTTAGTGGCTTTAAACCATTTGACACACGTCCAAACCATAACATAGCACTAAAACTGCAAGTCAAAAAGAAACCACGTATGGGTATCAGTCCATACGGTCTCTATAATCATCATATGTAAAACGCTTGAGTATTTCTATATTGCCATCCAAATGTTTGACAGCTATTGATGGGTGGTTGATTCCATTAAACATGTTTGTCTTTACAGTTGTATAGTGAATCATATCTTCAAACACAATGTCGTCACCAACATTTAGCGGTTTGTCAAATTTCCAAAAGCCCATAAAATCACCGCTCAGACAGCTGTTACCCCCTAATCTGTAGACATTACTAATTTTGCTTGCTTCACCGGGCATAAGTTTCTCAAGCGTTTCTGCCCCTCTGACGTTTGGCCAATACGGCATCTCCAGACAATCTGGCATGTGGCACGTAAAGCTTACATTAAGGATTGCCGTGCTGATGTTATCGCTTTTTACTATGTCAACCACGGTAGACCTAAGATAGCCTGTCTGCCACAAGAACGCAGAACCAGGTTCCATTACTATCCTTAACCCTGGGTGACGCTCATGAATTCTATTGATACAATCCACAAGCAATTCTATATCATAGCCTTGCCTTGTGACCAGATGACCTCCACCCAAGTTCAACCATTTGGCCTGATCGAGAAAACAACCAAAACGGCTCTCCACCCTGTAGAGAACGTTCTGCAAGGTCGAAGAATCGTTCTCACATAGGCAATGAAAATGAAGCCCTTCAATGCCCTCTGGCAACTTGTCTCCCAACTGGTTGCGCTTCACACCGAAACGACTTCCTATAGCACACGGATTATATAAGTCTGTCTCTATCTCGGAATATTCTGGATTAATTCGCAAACCTACAGAAACGCGATGTTTCCCTGCCGTTTCGTTAAATCTCTTGACAAGGGGAAGAAACCGCAGGTATTGTGAAAGCGAATTAAACGTTACGTGACCCGAGAACTTTAGCAACTCATCAAAAGACTCGTTCTCATAGGCAGGTGAATACGAATAAGTCAACCCACCGAAGTAATCTGCCGAAAGACGCGCTTCATACAATGAACTTGCGGTAGTGTGGCTGACATATCGCCTCATAATAGGAAAAAGCTTCCAATTTGCGAATGCTTTCAAAGCTAACACAATTTCGACATCTGCACGTCTGGAAACACTCTCTATCAGCTCCAAGTTTTTCAGAAGCTTTTTTTCATCTACAATGTAACATGGTGACGGTTCTTTGCTTATCATAACACAAACAAAAAAAATATTTGTTATTTCATTACCCACGTAAGCTACAAGCCAAATGGGATGACATTCACTCCGCCTTATGGCGATTGATATTTTTATAAATAACAGACCTGATATGAACCTGTTGAGGTAGAGACCATACAGACTGTGCCAAGGCCATTAAAACTGTAGCAACGAAGAACAATAGATATTTCAGCACTTCAACATACCACGGGCACACAAAATCATCACCCATAACCTGTGCGTTAGAAATATTTTCATCAAGAAAAAATAAAATATAGTCTCCGAAATACAACAAGGCCGCCACAACAGAAAGCATCGTCATAGACAACAGAAACAACAAACAGAAACTACCGAAATAACGTCCATTCAACGCCAACCCGTTTCTGAACATTCTCCAAAAAGGCCAAGAAAACGTTTCAAGATACGATTGCACCATGCCAAAGAAAGAAAAAGACAGGATTGCAACCACACCGAAACATGCAAGCACGATATGTGTGGCAAGCCCAAGGAAATTCAACAAACACTGTGACGCATAAACTGTTATAAAAGCGCATAGCAAAGGAAGCCAAGTAAAAAACGCTGCTTTCATGGACGATGTATAAAAACGGAAGCTATTCACCACCATTTCGCTTCCCTTGGATTTGACAATAACATGAACTTGAATCTGGCGCATAAATGAACACACATACAAAATCAACACCCCAAAAACAAAGTCGGGGAAGAACATCAATCTATCCTTGTACCAAAACAGTTCATTACAATGCAAGTTCAGCCATACGCACCCAAGAATTCCAACAACTACCGCAGGGCAAAGATGAATTGTGATAAGCTTTCCAATCTTACCACAAAGCATGCCCCACGCAAGTGCAAAGCTTTGAGCAAAACGTCTTGGACTATCAAGTGACGGAATTTCTGCCTTGTCTCCTCTTTTCAGAACAGCCATCCTTTTTTCTTTTTGTTGGGTTTTGATTCATCTCTAACCAATGAAGCATTACATGTTTCATAGGTCAAGTTGTTTGTTATCATGTCATATATCGTACCCCAATCAGGCAAGCCACCTACATTACGGTCATCAATATACATGTCACACTTTACCTTCGGACTCCTGTCACTGGAGTTTTTTTCTTGTCCTTCGAAATCGCTGTTAACGGCATAGAAAACAACGCCGTGTTCCCTAC
>ENA-ORPK01002023-ORPK01002023.1-human-gut-metagenome-genome-assembly--contig:-NODE-2023-length-14638-cov-3.049921_pt1 | contig 14638 bp, 12 predicted proteins | sample MGYA00242139_ERZ509068 | MGnify/ENA primary metagenome ERZ509068 (study PRJEB26280, sample SAMEA2338687) | human gut metagenome | biome: human gut; feature: human-associated habitat; material: faeces... | reverse complement strand
CTCAGATTTTGGTGCTTTTGCGATGACTTCGTCAATTTTAACCCCGTATCTGTCGTTTACGATAACAAGTTCGCCTCGAGCAATTGGTTTATCTTCAACGCTCAAAGTAACCTTATTGTCATAAATAGAGGTCAAATCGACAACAAGTCCTTCCTCAATATTTTTTAATTCTCCAAGGGTAATTTTCACTGTATCAAATTGAGCACTCATCTCAACTTCAATACTATCCCAAAGATTTGTGTTATCAGCCATCTCTTCATTACCTCCATCATTATCAACCGGTATAACCAGCCCCAAATTTGGGTTTAAATTGATTTCTTTTTCGTAATCTCTAAATTTCAAAACCATGTGGTTTGTGTTGCTGTTGTCAAAAACTACAATGTCGTCAATATCAATATTTTTGACATCGATTAGTTTAAACCTTGTTGTCCCAACTTTTATAGCAACATCAATAATACTTGTTGCAAAATCCCCATAATCAAATTTATCCTCTTGAGAAGTTACAACATCAGGGTTCAAAAGCTCATCAGGCAAAGTTATAATAAACTTTGCAACTTGGTTTGTATTGGTGTCTTTTATCAAAAAGGTTAAATGTACAACATCAAAATTTGAACGTTTTAGCTCAGGACGAGCCGGGGACAAGAATTTTGCCAAAGAGTTAAACATGTAGTCATTGAATGATGTAATAATCTTGGCTTCCAAGTCAGTCAACCTGTTCAAATTAAAGCGGGAATTCGGTTTACCCAAAGCTCTATCAAGGATAATTCCGACAGCTTTTTCCGAAGTTCTGAAAAACATATCGTGAAGTTTATCAATCATAACTTTTGTAACAAAATAAGCTTCTTTATCCATCAAGGTATTAATATTTTTGCTTATTCCAATCAAAATAAATTGCAAACCTTCAAGGAAAAATTCATCGCTAGACTGCTGAACAACAGCAGGATAATTGTCCGCAAACCAGTTGTATTGCGCATACAATTCCTTATAATCTGTTGAGTTTATATTTTGATTTACCATACTTATCCCTTAAGTCTGTATAATGATGAGCTTTCCCCATAAATACAATAGAATAATTCTATTTACTTCACATCAATCATTTAATGGATATTTTGAAAAAAGCAAGTGGAGATTTAAAGCATAGGTGCTACGCACGTAGCCCTCTGCGACAACATTCATTCCTACATCATATTTTAATCACGAGCATTAATTTTTCTTGCTATTCAGAATCTATCAATGCCTATTAAATAACAATATTGTTGTTGTGGTAGAAAGTAGGTTGGGCATACTTGCCCAACTTCATTTTTATAAATATAAAAGCTAGTATGAAACGTAAGTGTCTCCTCCGTATAATTTGTTTAAATTTATCTTGTTAACTTTTGTAACGAAAAAGACGAGTTGTGAAATTGGAGGTTTTCAAAATACTTTATATAAGCAAGAGAGATAAATAAAAACATAAGGAGAGATGAGATGACTTTTTTAGCATTGGATGCACAGAAAAATTTATTTACATTGCAGAAAAGCCAACTGCAATTTGAACAAACATTGGTAATGAGCAGAGTAAATTACGTTACTAAACAAATGGGCTACAGAGCACAAGATCTTGAAGATATGGAGATTGATACTGACGATGATCCGATGTATATCCAGTTACAGCAGGAAGAGTCGTACCTCGAAACACGACAGGATTCACTAGATTCACAGATTAGTTTGATGGAAAACGAAATTTCAAGCTTGAAGAACCTTGTAAATAGCAATATTAAGTCTTCTTGCACATTGAACCTAATCGGTGGATAGTAAATGACGGCACAAGAACTTTTCGTGTAAAAGCCTGCTACACATTCAATTCACTAATAACTTGTAAGTTCAATCCAAAAATAGTTAAATTTGCAAATCGTCAAATAATGACTGTTTTGGTTCCGAGTTTTATAAACAAATTGTTGCTGCTATTGTGGCAATTTGACTCTGTAATTTGTTACATTCTTGTCAGCAAATTATAAACGAAATAATGAACTTATTTCTTAGCCAATTCCACAGTATTAAGCATCAAAGAAGCAATAGTCATTGGGCCTACACCGCCCGGAACCGGAGAAATATATGCGGAAATTTTAGAAACATTTTCAAAATCAACATCACCGCTTAGTTTCCCGTTCTCATCTCGAAAAATTCCCACATCAATAACAACACAATTAGATTTTAACATTTTTTCCCCTATAACATTTTTTCCCACTGCTGAAACCACAATATCAGCAGTTTTTGTTATTTCGGAAAGATTTTTTGTGTGGCTGTGGCACATTGTGACAGTCGCATTGCGTTTCAAAAGCATTTGCGCAACAGGTTTTCCGACCAAATTTGAACGTCCAACAACGACAACATTTTTCCCATCAAGTTCAATATTGTATTCGTCCAAAAGTAACAAAATTCCTTTTGGAGTACAAGGATATACATAAGGCTCTTCGCCTGAAAAAAGTTTCCCAAGATTGTATGGAGTTAAGCCATCTACATCTTTTTGCGGTAAAATTGCGTCAATTATTTTGTTTTTGTTTATATGCTCAGGCAAAGGTAGTTGAACCAAAATTGCAGTAATGTTTTTGTCGTTATTAAGTTCTTGTATTTTCGAAAGAAGTTCATTTTCGCTGATATCAGCTGGATATTCTATAGAAAGAGAATTTATGCCGAGTTTTTCAGCAGTTTTTTTCTTGTTACGAACATAAATTTGGCTTGCAGGATTTTCTCCAACCAGAATTACGGCAAGGGTAGGCTTTTCAGACATTTTATCAAGTTCCGCCTTCAAGCTTTCAAAAATTTTATCTCTTAACTTTTTACCATCTAATATTATTGCCATTTTACTCCCTTACTTGAGGCAGATTTAACCTAAAATAAAACTGTTTAATTGCATCTTGCACAGCAGTTGATTCTCTATCCATTGAATGAGTTTTTAATTCTTCATCAAGTGGAATTACTCCAAGTACATCAAGGTCATAACGTTTCAAAAACTCGTATAATGAATTTAGGTTAGAGCCGTCAGCTTTGTTAATTACAACTCCTAGTTGGTTGCCGGCAGCATATTTTGCACTGAATTCTTCAATACGTTTTGCTAGATGTGCACTTTCATCAGTTGGATTTGCAACGATTATTGTTGTGTCGATATCTGTGTCTACGAGTTGGTTTAGGTATTTTAAATCAAATTCACAGTCAAAGATTACGATATCATAGCGATCAATAAGTTTTAAAACTGCATCATTAATTTGACCTGTAATCGGGCATCGACAGTCTTTTGAGCCAACGAACCAAGAAACTATGATATCAACATTTTCGTCTAGTGAAACAACGATATCTTCCATTGCCCATTCAACGTATTCTTGTTTAGACATACCTTCAGGAATTCCTGTTTTGTATTCGTGTTTTCCGCTACGTATGCCATAAATTGTGTTTCTAATATCAAGTCCAAAACTATGGCCGAGTTCGCTTGTTAAGTCGTTATCAAACAAAAGAATTGATTTTTCAGGAAAATATTCCTGAAAAACTCTCAAAAAACCTTTAACAACGGTTGTTTTCCCGCTTCCGCTTTTCCCTGTAACTGCTAATTTAAAAGCCATAAACCTCTCTTTATAAAAAAACGAAGGCACATTTTTCAAAAAGAATGAAAAATAATGTCTTCGTTCTTAAATTTTCATAATACCTATTCTGCTACTTCTTCTGTAGTTTCTTCAACAGCTTCTTTAAGAACTTCTGAAGCTGTAACTACAACAGCCAATTCGCATTTAACTTTAGAAGTCAATTTGATTAGCATAGTGTATTCGCCAACTTTGTTGATAGGAGCATTCAAAGAAACGTTCTTTCTATCAATTTCGATGCCAGATTTAGCCAATAATTCTTCAGTTAATTTTTTAGTAGTAATTGTTCCGAATAACTTACCAGATTCTCCAGCTTTAGCAGAAAGTTCAAGTTTAGCAAATTCTTCAATTTTCTTAGCTGTTTCAAGAGCTTCTGCGTGCAATTTTTCTTGTTTAGCTTTAATTCTAGCTAAATTCTTTTCTCTGTTTTCCAAAGCGCCTTTTGTAGCAACTTCAGCAACTGATTGTGGAAGCAAAAAGTTTCTAGCGTATCCGTCTTTTACAGTAATGATATCGCCTGCTTCACCTAGGTTTTGAACATCTTTTTTCAATATAACCTGCATTTTTATATCTCCTTTTATTATTAATAATTCTATTTATATTCGCAAGTAAGCTCATAATACACTAAACAAAACTTAATGTCGAGAGTTTTTTTCGGAATGTAAAGAAAATAGCGAGTTTAATAGGAAAATTTGTAATTATAACAACCCTAAGCGCTTTTTGATTTTAATCAAGGTTTCTATATTTGGGTAAAATTGAGGGCAATATTCATAAGGGAGCATCAGCGGAAGCATATTTTTAAGCTCTTTTGCGGCAGATTCTCTGTCGTACATTTCGTCAACATACATATAAATAAGCATAGTCAGCGAAGCGGTAGATGCATCTACAACAGGACAAAAATCTGCTTTTTGAGATTTTTCTGCTTCTTCCTTATTGGTAATCAGCAAAACTTTGCAATCTGTATTTCTTTTTTTTATGAATTTAATTTTAGAGAAAGGATTAATATTTTTTACAATCAAATCAGCTATAAGTTCATCATCCATACAAATATTTTGTTCTGCAATAGTTGCTTGTTTTGAATTATAAACCCAGAAACAACCTACCAGTATGACGATTAATATACCGAAAATTATACATGTTACCTTATTTTTCATGTTTACATTATACAGCATTTTGGAAATTTTACAATATTGCCTAGTAAAATAAAACATGATTAAGAATTGTAAAGAAACTCTGCTTGAAAGGCAATTTTTAAGCTTGATTACATTTATTGGTTGTGTGTGTAGAAATTTTGAAAGGTTTTATTATGGAATGTAATAGTTTAGGTATGCAAAATATGAACTCTGTGAGCTTTGGTTCTCTTAAGGGAGTTAAGGTTGATAAAAAGTTAATGGATGAATGCCCAAGTATTGTTCACAATATTTTGGATAGATTTGAAAGTAACTCAGCAGTTAAAAATTTTACAGAAAAATATGATTGTGATGTTGAAATTGGCAGAAAAAAATTATTGGGTGGAATAAATAAATATATTTTCAAGTTACGTTGCTTGGGAAAAGCTGGTGGCGATACCAATGCAAATGTATTAGATGCAATAAAAGACGTATTTTCAAATGGAAAACAATATGTAATAAAGCATACATCTTACCAAAAGGGTGTTGAACCTAAAAAGTTGGAAAAATATTTGGACAAGCCAGAAGTAAAATATACGAAGTATCATGAAGCAAGAGAAGGTGTTGGAAAAGACGACTTGGGTGGTCATAGTGCTTATTGGGATACTAAAGAAGTTGGAACAACTGTAAAAAATTCTCTTCAAAATTTGGATTGTAAAATATCTAGAAAAATTAACTCGTGTATCGAAAAAGCGAATAAAAAGAAAGTTGCAGAACAATTAAGAGCTCAAAGAATTGAAGCTGAAACTCAAAGAATAGCTAATATTCCAAATGATCAAAAGCAGGTTGAAGCTCAGATTTCAAGGTTGATTGACTAAGTAACTGTATAATAAATCTAATATTTATTTACTTTATTTAGCGAGCAGTGATGCAATTATTTAATTGCCGGGAAATAATATTTTTGCCCTTTGGCAGAACGCCATCTTACATAGCCAGTTTTTGGTGTTTTGTCGATGTCCATAACGCTGACCAAAGCCCAGTTCCCCCTAACAAGGTTTAAGTTGATTTTGCTCGGCATATTTATTGTGCCAATAATTTGAGATTTTTCATCTGTTGAAGCGTGTAAATCTTTGGCTTCTGCAGGAGCTTCTTTTAATAGGTTTAACCCGTATTTACGTCCGTACATGTTGTAGAACATTACCCAAGTCGAAAATCTGTATGGGTCATCTTTTTTTATCCAGCCCTTTGCACTTGTTGAGTTGTTATAAAGTACTTGTACCCAGTCCTCGGTTTCATCTGTAACAGCAAGATAGCCAAGGTTTTTGGATGGTACGTAAACAACGAATAGGTCCTGCGGTTTAACTCCATCAGGGAAAATTTTATCGCCAAACCAGCTAATACTATGAATAAGTGTAGAAGCTTCTGATGGTTCGCTGTACAAAATAATTTCGTTTGGTGCTTGATAAACTCCGAGAGTATTTGTGTACTGTTCGTTCACATATTGCGGAACAACATCTGCACAAAACGCCTTGACAGGCATCAATAGTAATATTGCAAGTATTAATAAAAGTTTTTTCATAATGACCTTCCGTAATTCTTAAAAATAATTCTGTCATTTTGAGTTTAGTCGCAATTTTGTGTCCGGAGAGTTACCACAATGTTTTATTATTCTCTGAAACTTATTTCGGTGTATGTTTTTTGAAGTTTAGTGCGAACATTGTTCATTTGTTTTTCAATAACTTCATCAGTTAAAGTTGCATTTTCATCTTGCATTTTTATACGGAAAGCAAGACTTTTGAAGCCTTTGTCGATGTTTTCGCCTTGATAAACGTCAAAAACTTCACTGCCTTTGAAGATATTTTGTTGAACTGCTCCTTTGATAACTCTTTGAATATCGTCAAAAGACACTTCCTCATTAATAACAAATGCCAAGTCACGACGAACTTCCGGGAACTGAGGCAATTTCTTAAATCTGACTGTGTGTTCTTTGATAATTGAAATCAAGCTGTCTAAGTTGATTTCGAACATAAATACATCTTGTCCTTTGATTTTCAATTTGTCTTTCAAAATTGGGTGGATTTGTCCAAAGTAACCGATGCAAGTCAAGTTTTTACCCAAAACATTAACCTTTGCACTTCTGTATGGGTGCATATAGTCAATATCTTCACAAGGTGTAAGTTTAATTCTTTTTGTAACACCAAGTTCGTCAAACAATTTTTCGATAATCCCTTTAAGAGTATAGAAATCCGTATGTGATTTTACTTGCCATTTAGAATTTTCAATTTCGCCTGTCAAAACACCAGCAAGAACACGGGATTCTTTTACTCCTGCTGATTTTTCATCGGCAGGATTTTCAACTACATAAGTTTTTCCGATTTCATAAGCCCAAACAGTCTTTTGAGCGTTGTCATAGTTGTATTTCATACAGTTCAAAACACTTGCAGCCATACTCTGTCTTAGCATTGTGCTTTCGTCACTTGCAGAATTCAATACTTTAACAGCTTTTGCATCATCGGATGACTGCATATATTTGTCTAGCAACGGTTTTCCGATTAGAGAAGTTGTTATAATTTCGTCTAAGCCTGATGAAAGCATAAGTTCATTTACTTTTTTGATAACTTTTTCTTCCAAAGAAATTTCCGGAGTTTGGTTTTTAGCAGGCAATGTCGGTGTAATCTTGTCATAACCGTTAATTCTTGCGATTTCTTCGATTAGGTCAATTTCACGAGTCACATCAACTGCTCTGAAAGACGGAACCAAGAATTTTGCTGCGGCTGCATTCCCGCCAAGGTTTTTAAAACCGAGTTTTTCAAGAATTGAAATACATTTTTCAGGAGCAATGTCACAACCCAAAATACGTTTGATTTGTGCGTATCTTAGAGTGATTTCAATAGGCTCAAGTTCGTTTTTACCGGTTTCAACAACACCTTCAATTTCAGCGTCTGCAAGTTCTACCAAAAGTTGCATTGCACGCATTAAAGCCGGTCTTATTGCCTCGATATCAATACCACGTTCAAATCTTGCACTTGCTTCCGAACGATAACCAACACTTCTTGCAGACCTTCTTGTTGTAGCAGCAGGGAAATAAGCAGCTTCAAGAGCTATATTTTTTGAGTTGTCATCAATTTCAGAGTTTTCGCCACCGAAAACACCTGCAAGACAAACGCCTTTTTCGCCATCATCAATCAAAACACTGTCTGTCGTAAGTTCTCTTTCAACACCATCAAGGGTAGTTAATTTTTCGCCATCTTGTGCTCGTCTTACGCATAAATAGCCGTTTAATTTGTCCAAATCGAAAGCATGGAAAGGAGTTCCATATTCCAACATTACATAGTTTGTGATGTCTACTACGTTGTTGATTGCACGAACACCTGATGCAAGAAGTCTTTTTTGCAACCAATCAGGAGATGCTTTTATTTTAAGATTTTTCAAAACGCCAATCGAGTAGTATTTACAAACATCTTCATCTTTGATTTCAACTTTAAACTTGTCTGTTGATAAATCTTTTGTGCATTCTAGCGGAGAGAATTTTAAAGGTCTGTCAAAAATTGCGCTTAATTCTCTGGCAACACCAATTACAGACATTTGGTCCCCTCTGTTTGCTGTAGGGGCAACATCTAAGATGTAGTCCTTTTCAAAACCTAAAACATCTTTTACATCAGCACCGACTTGAACATCAGGGAAAATTCTGTTTAGCACAAGAATTCCGTCTTCTTCCTGATAATTTCTATCTGAAACGCCTAATTCATCAGCAGAACAAAGCATACCTTGAGATTCAACGCCTCTTATAGTTGCAGGTGCAAGCGTAAACATTTCGCCGGTTTTTCTGTCAAGGACTTGTGAACCCACTGATGCGTAAGGAATAATTTGACCTACTGCGATATTTTGTGCACCACAAACGACTGTTTTTAAACCTGAACCTGTGTTTACCGTTACTAGATGAAGGTGATCTGAATTTGGGTGATTGTCAATTTTTTCAATTTTAACAGTTTTTATGTTAGTAAATTGAGGTTTTAACTCTTCAACCGCTTCAACCTCTAATCCGCTCATAGTTAATTCGTGAGCCACTTGCTCAACTTCTATATCTGATAAATCAACAAATTCGTTTAACCAGTTTAATGATACTTGCATTTTTATATTTCCCTCTCGATTAAATATTATCTTTGATTGAATGATACTACAAACTCAAAGGAATTACAAATTTTTATGCTATAATTTGAATATGAGAAGAGCCGTAGTTTTTGCGCACTATGATAAAGATAATTTGATAGATGATTATGTTGTATACTATGTGAGTGCATTGAAAAAAGCAGGTTGTGATGTTATTTTTGTATCGTGCAAAGAGCTTGCGCAAACAGAACTTGAGAAGTTGAACGGGCTTGTAATCCATACAATTACGGAAAATCATGATGAATATGATTTTGGATCGTATAAAAGAGGCTTTTTGTATTTAGAACCAAAGCTTTCTGAGTATGATGAGTTGATTTTTGCAAATGACAGTTGTTATGGCCCGCTTTATCCGATTTCAGAAGTTTTTGCCGAAATGGAGAAAAAGAATTGTGACTTTTGGGGAATTACCAAAAATAATTTTGGGTATATAAAACAATTTAAACATTATTTTGTAAGGCGTACACACATTCAAAGCTATTTTATAGCATTTAAGAACAATATTTTTACTCAAGAGTTTTTTGCTAATTTTATAAATTCAATAAAACATGAACAAGAAAAACGTGACATTATTATAAATTATGAAATCGGATTGAGTGAACTGTTGATTAAGCAAGGGTATAAATTTGCGGTGTTGGTTAATGCATATGAAAGTATCAACAATATGACGATTTTAAAATGGCGTCAAATTGTTGAAAAATATAAAATGCCTTTTATTAAAAAGTCATTGTTTGATTTGAAAAATACGGATGCGACAACTGTTGAAAATTACGAAAAATATTTAAAAAATTATCCATGTAATTTGATAAAATTTCCAAGAAAAATTCAAACCAAAACTCCATATTTTATTAAAATTTTAATTTTTGATACTTTATCAAATTTCCCATTTTCTATAAGAAAATTTTTTACAATAGTTATGAAAAAATTATTTCCATTTGTTAATGATTAGTTTTTTTGACATTTTTCTTAATCTGTTGTAAGTACCAAATTATTTGTGCAAACGGAATGAATAACAAAATTTTAATGTCATTATTTTTTTTGAAGAGCTTAAAATAAGCTTTTATTTGCAACTCATATGGAGTGCTGTTTTTAGATTTTGTTATGTAGCTTTTCTTGTGTAAACGCCATTTGGTTAGTTTATCTTGAATGTAGTAAAACTTGCCAATGTATGCAAGTTGAATCCATAACCACCAATCAAGCAAGCTATCGATGGGGGTGTTAAAATCGAGTTTTAGTAAGTCGTTTCGTTTTGCCATAACGGCTGAAAAAGTAAAGATTTTGTTACTCAGGTAGAAATTGTAGAACATATTTGAAGGGTATTTTCTTTGAGAATTATTTAATCTTGTTTTGCGTAATGCTGTATTAAAATCATTTACCCTGTCAGTGTCCCCAAAAAATTCACAGTCATTGAAGATAAGATTTATATTTTTGTGTTTTTGGATAATTTGAACCTTCTTAGCAAGATAGTCAGAAGTTATTAAATCATCGCTTTCAAGAAAAACAATCCAATCTCCTGTTGCTTTTTCAATCCCAAGTTTTAAAGTTTTTGCTAATCCAAGATTTTGTTTATTTACAAATAATTTAATTCTGTCATCTTGGAAAGATTTAATCACATTAATAGAGTTGTCAGAGGAGTAATCGTCAATAATAATTAGTTCCCAATCTTGATACGTTTGGTTTAATACAGATTTGATAGTTTCTTTTATATAATTTTCATAGTTATAACTGGCTGTGACTATAGATATTTTCATAAATCAAATAATAGCATAAAAAAATCACCTCATAATTTGAGGTGATTTTTTGTTATATGTATAAACTTAATTACATATTTTTAAGAATATCTGAAATTGCTTTTGCGTTTCGCATTGAATTTACTGATGTTTCGAGGTTTTCAGCTCTAGCTTTTTTCAATAATGCTGTTTCCTGCTCTTTTGAGTAATTTTGAAAAGCACTTCTAGCGTCTTCTATCATTTGTTTTCTTTCTTGTTCATATGCGCTACCTTTTTTATTCATAGCTTCAAAGTCTTTTATAAATGCAACGTGCGCATCAGTAGACGCTTGTTTTTTAGAATATGTTGCCTGTCTTTTATTTAGTATTGCTTGTTCTTTGTTTTCATTTTTTTCTCTTTTTACTTTTGAAAACAAGTCTTTTATGTCTTGTCCAAATTTCTTCCAAGAGAAGTTTTTTATGTATTGACCAATTTCTTTGCGGTAAATGGCGCCGGTAACTACGGCTGCTGTTGCAAGACCTGCACCAATTACTTTTGCGGTTTTGTGATCTTTTTTAAATTCAAAATCTTGACCGGCTTCAATTTTGTCGGCATTTTTGATTAATTGCTTTTTAAATTGATCTTGTGATAAAGTTTTCACTTTCCCACGAGTATTAGTTACTTGGACTTTGCCATTAGTTGTCATTTCAACTGTGTTTCCGCCTATTGAAAGAGCTGGGCCGATTGTCATATTATTTGCCATAGTTTGAACCTTTCAAATTTTCACACTGCTTGGTTTAATGAAAACACGTAAAATAAAAAAATGCTAGTTTTTTACCAAATGTTAACAATAATTTACATGTATTTTAACGAAACGTAACAGGTTTTTTCAATATAGACATGTTTATAATATAATATTGCTTGAGGTATTATACATTGAAACATTCGAAATTAACAGCCCTAATATTTATAGCACTTGTTTTAGGTGTTGTCGTAGGACATTTTGCTCCTGATTTTGCAGTAAAAATGAAGCCGTTTGCGGTAATCTTTTTAAGAATGGTCAAAATGATTATTGCTCCGTTGTTATTCGCAACTTTGGTTGTCGGGATTGCAGGTCACGGTGACGCTAAAAGTCTTGGTAAAATTGGACTTAAAACAATTGTTTATTTTGAAATAGTAACTACTTTGGCATTAATAATTGGGCTTACTGCCGCTAATATTTTCAAACCTGGGATTGGTTTTGTAACAAGTAATTCTATTCACGCAATTCACATGCAAGAAGCCGGACTTATGGCTGCCACCCAAGCGCACACGTCGATTAGCGAAATGGTTACGAGTATTTTTCCGACGAGTATAATTGATGCGATGGCGCAAGGAAATCTATTGCAAATTGTAGTATTTTCGATATTTTTTGCGTTGGCAATGGTTGCGGTTGGAAAGAGTGCAAAACCGGTTATTGATATACTAAATTCCGTTTCGCAAATTATGTTTAAGTTTACGGAATATGTTATGTATTTTGCGCCACTCGGTATTTTTGGGGCAATCGCTTCTACTATCGGCGCAAATGGCTTAGCTGTTTTGAAGAGTTATTTCAAGGTTATTGGCGCGATGTATGTAGCACTTGCAGTATTCGTGTTAATGGTTTTGTTTATTGCTTGTAAAATAGTTAAAATATCTTTAAGAGATTTATTAAGAGCGGTGCAAGAACCGGCTTTGTTAGCGTTTACAACCGCAAGTTCGGAAGCTGCTTTTCCAAAAGCTATGGAAATTATGGAGCGCTTCGGTGTTCCGAAAAATATTGTTGGCTTTGTAATGCCGACCGGGTATACATTTAATCTTGATGGAAGTACGATTTATCTTGCAATGGGTGTTTTATTTTCTTCGCAAATTGTTGGAATTAACTTAGATATAAATCAACAAATCATAATCATGATAGCTTTAATGCTTACAAGTAAGGGAATTGCTGGAGCTCCAAGGGTTGCTTTGATTGTTCTTGCAGGAACTTTGGCAAGTTTCAATATCCCAATTTTAGGTGTTGCAATTCTTTTGGGTATTGACCAAATTCTAGATATGGGTAGAACAACGATTAATCTTGTTGGTAATTGTGTTGCAACAGTTGTTATTGCAAGATGGGAAAAAGCTTTTGATTACGATAAAATGAAAGAATTTGTAAGACAATCTAAAGAGGAAAGTCTTGGGCACGATATACAACAAACAATAGAACAAATAAAAGAAGGATAGAAAGAGTATGAGTAACGAAACAGGTACAAAAAAAGAGTACAAAGAAACTTTAAATTTGCCTCAAACAACATTAGCAATGAGAGCAAATGCAACTGTTAGAGAACTTGAAATTCAAAAATTCTGGGCAGAACATGATATTTATAACAAAATTATTAACAACCGTGACAAAGCAAACAAGTTTATTTTGCATGATGGTCCTCCATATTTGAGTTCTGAAAAAATTCACGTTGGTACAGCTCTTAACAAAATCCTTAAAGATATTTTGTTGAAATACAAAGCTCAAGCAGGTTATTACACTCCTTATGTTCCGGGGTATGACGGGCATGGTTTGCCGATTGAAAACAAAGTAGTAAAAAATATTAAAGGTGGCAGAAGCGCTGTAACTCCTTATGAATTGCGTCAAAAATGCCGTGAATATGCTCTAAACAGCTTGAAAGGCCAAGAAAGTGAGTTCAAACGCCTTGGTGTTTTAGGCGACTGGGAAAATCCTTATTTGACTATTAAGCCTGAATTTGAAGCAGAACAAGTTCGAGTTTTCGGTGAGATGTATAAAAAAGGTTATATAGAAAAAGGGTTGAAACCTGTTTATTGGTGTGCATCTTGCGAAACAGCACTTGCAGAAGCTGAAGTTGAATATGCTGATGTAACATCAACTTCAATTTACGTAAGATTTAAGTTTGATGAAGAAAGTACTGAGAAAATTCAAAAGTTATTGAACAACTCACAACTCACTACTCACCATTCACCAATTTATGCCATCATTTGGACAACAACACCTTGGACAATTCCTTCAAATATGGCGATCAGTATGCACCCTAAATTTGAATACACTTTCTTTGAACACAAAGGTGATATTTATGTGGTTGCACAAGGATTGTTGGCAAGCTTTTTGGCTGATGTTGAGTGGGACGAAAAAGATATTAAAGTCTTGGGCTCTTGTGTTGGGCAGGATTTGGAACTTTTGAAAACTCAACACCCGCTTGTAGATAGAAAATCCCCTATTATTTTGGGTGAACACGTTACGCTTGATGCAGGTACTGGTTCAGTTCATACAGCTCCCGGACACGGTCTTGAAGACTATGAAGTCGGTTGCAAGTATGGTATTGAAGTGTTTTCTCCTTTGGATAGCCGCGGTGTTTGGACTGATGCGGTTAAGGATAAGGATTTAGAAGGACTTCCTTATTACAAAGGAAATTCTGTTGTAATTGAAAAATTGAAGGCTTGCGGAGCTTTGTTGAAGGCGCAAGATATTAACCACAGTTACCCGCACTGCTGGAGATGTAAACACCCTGTAATTTACAGAGCTACACCGCAATGGTTTGTAAAAGTTGACAAATTTAGAGATAAGGCTTTGGAAGCTATCAAGGGCGTAAAATGGATTCCAGCCGGTGGCGAAGCTAGAATTTCTAACATGGTTGCAGGTCGTACAGACTGGTGTATTTCTCGTCAAAGAGCTTGGGGCGTGCCAATTCCTGTATTCTATTGCGAGGAATGCGGAGAGGTTGTAGTTACTGATGAAACGGTTGAAAATGTAGCTAAAATCTTTGAAAAAGAAAGTTCTGATGCGTGGGTAAAATATTCTGCTAATGAATTGTTGCCGGAAGGCTTTAAATGTCCTAAATGTGGCAAAACTCACTGCTTCAAAAAAGAAAACGACATTATGGACGTTTGGTTTGACTCAGGTGTAACTTGGCGTGCCGTAGTTGAAAAACGCTCTGATGTATTAGGTCACACACCTGTTGAGATGTATTTGGAAGGTTCTGACCAACACAGAGGCTGGTTTCAATCTTCACTTTTG
>ENA-ORPK01002022-ORPK01002022.1-human-gut-metagenome-genome-assembly--contig:-NODE-2022-length-14647-cov-5.750274_pt1 | contig 14647 bp, 9 predicted proteins | sample MGYA00242139_ERZ509068 | MGnify/ENA primary metagenome ERZ509068 (study PRJEB26280, sample SAMEA2338687) | human gut metagenome | biome: human gut; feature: human-associated habitat; material: faeces... | reverse complement strand
CGATCATTGCAAAGGCGCTCTATGCGCGCGGCTATGAGACGGACAGCGCGGCGAAAAAAGTGTTCATGCAGCTTTGCCGCCTGCTGCCGCGCCGGGCGTTGGAAACGCTCTGTATACGCAGAGGAGACGACCGGACCGCACTGCTGCATTCGTTTCTGGCGGCCGGAAAACGGTATGAAAAAAATCTGCTCCCGCGTGAGTGGCTGACAGAGTCGGTCGAGCTCCCGTTTGAGGATGGCGTGTTTCCGGTCACGGCGCATTATGACGCGCTGCTGACGCAGCTGTACGGCAACTGGCGTGCGCTTCCGTCTCCGTCGGAGCGCAGGTGTAAGGAGCACGCGGCAATCATCGATCTCGAGCGCTCCTACACGCATTATCTTGCCGCACAGCAGGCAATGCGTATTGATGTCTACACGCGGAGCATCCGCTGACTGCCGGAGGAATGTATGGATAGAGTAGAGGTTGTCTGCGTCACCATGGGGCAGAAGGACTTGACGATCGCGGATAAAATGCACATTACCGGCGATGCCGTGTTTGGAAATCAGGCCGACGGATACCGCAAAGAGACACAGTTAAGCGCTGGGCGCACGTTGCGCATGATTACCACGGACACGCGGGGCGTCGGCGTCAACCGCAACATTGCGCTGCTGCACGCTGCCGGAGATATCCTGCTTTTTGCCGACGATGATATCTGCTATGCCGACGGTTATGCCGATGGTGTGCGCCACGCCTATGCGCAGCATCCGGATGCGGATATGATCCTTTTTTCCCTGGACATTACGCAGGGCGGGCGTGTGATCCGCCAGGTCAAAAACCGCGATGGTCGTCTGCGTTTTCATCGCGCTCTGCGGTATGGGACGTGCGTTTGCTCTATCCGCCGTGACAGCCAGCGCCGTGCGAACATTTGGTTTTCCACGATCTTCGGCGGCGGCACGAACTATGCCCACGGGGAGGACACACTGTTTTTGTGTGACGCGTTTCGTCGAGGGCTTCGAGTGTATACGAGCAGCTTCTGTCTGGGTACCTGTGCCAAGGACGCGTCCACCTGTTTTCACGGCTTTGATGAAAAGTATTTTTACGATCAGGGCGTTTTGTATCGGGCGGCATTCGGTGCGGCTGCAGTGCCGCTGTGCCTGCGCTTTTGCCTGAAGCGGTACGGTGCATACCGGGAAGAGATGACCTTTTCCCAAGCTTTGCGGGCAATGCGCCGGGGTACCAGGGAAACGCCAAGAGAAAGAAACCCATAACGTTTCTGATGTTTTGGTTCGATCGATTCAAATGCAAAGGGGGGGGAACCGTTTGAAACAAGAAAATCAACCGGTCAAAAAAGCATCTGGTGGTGGTGTAAAACCGCTGCCGATCGTGATCACAGTGATCGCTGTGATCGCGCTTGCCGTTCTCGTTGTGGTGCTGGTTCGCGGCCATAAGCCTGCGGACACGCTCACACCGCTGCAGAGCGCAGAGCCAATACCCGTATCCGCGGATGCAAAGCTGTCCACTCCGGTCGGAGAGCTTGTGCTGCCGCAGGAGTTGGCAGCGGTCTGCCGGATTGAGGATGTCTCTGCGGATGGGCAGTATGCCGTGCGCGTATCTGCACCGGTTGGAACGGATGACGTGCTGCTGTTTGTGCTGTCCGTCGGCGAAAACGGGAGCGGTTATGCTCTTGGCAGTGCACCGGATGCATCCGGTGCGCAGACGGCCATCTGGCTGGATATCCACGAGATCCCGAAAGACGCTGCGTGGACGGCGGACGAATACGCTCATATCAATGCACTGCAGAGTTTCGTCAATGATCTCATCGAGCAGATCAACCATCTGGAAGGCTTTCAGGGAGGTGCGGGATGACTATCCCAAAGTTAAAGCGCAGACTCGGTGCTTTGCTGTATCATACGGTTGCGAAGCACTTACCGCCTTCCTATAGCAGCTTAAAGCTTGGCCAGACGGCTTTACGCCAGTTTTGCGGAAGATGGATGCTGGCCGATTGTGGAAAACGGGTAAATATTGAGAAAAATGCTACCTTTTCTGCAAAAGTGACTCTTGGTGACGATTCCGGAATCGGCATCAATGCCAAAATTTATGGTACTTGTCACATTGGCCGCTGTGTGATGATGGGGACGGATGTCACGATTATCACAAGAAATCACTGTTTTGAGCGGACGGATGTTCCTATGATGGAACAGGGGTTTGAAGCCGAGTTGCCTGTCTGTATCGGAGACGATGTTTGGATCGGAGACCGTGTTTTGATTTTGCCGGGCGTACACATCGGAAATGGCTGCATCATTGCGGCGGGCGCGGTCGTGACAAAGGATGTCCCGGACTATGCGATCGCTGCAGGAGTGCCTGCTCAGGTGATCCGTATGCGTAAGCAATGCGGCGTCGAGGTGCAATAGAAGAAATGAGGTGAGTACCATCGAAGTTTCCTTGTGGATCCTGCTCGGCATCGGGTTTGCCGGCAGCGCCGCATGGCTTGTTCTAATGCGGGATCGGCTGAACATGGCATGGTATGCGGCGATCCCTTTGGCGATTTTTCATACCATTTTCGGCGTGCTGACGGTGAAGGCATTCGCCTTTCTTGAAACCGGATTTGACAAAGCCACCCTCGGCAACATGAGCCTGTTTGGCGGAGTGTTCTTTATGCCGGTGGCTTACTGGCTCGGTGCAAAGCTTTTCAAGCGGCCGATGAAAGAGACCTTTGATGTCTTTACGCCTTGCATGATCTTTACAGTCATGTGCGCCCGCATCAACTGCATCCTTTCCGGGTGCTGCACCGGCCTGATCATACCAGGAACGCAGCTGCGCTGTCCAACAAGGGAGCTGGAGCTGGTGTATTACATCGTGATGCTGATCCTGCTCATTCCCCGCGTGAAAAAGGATGAAAACCCCGGCACCTGTTACCCACTCTACATGGCAAGCTATGGTGCGTTCCGGTTTGTTATCGAGTTCTTTCGGACATCGAGCTCGGGGATGCTGTTTCATCTGTCCCATATCTGGGCCGCGCTTGCGTTTGCGGCAGGACTCAGTGTTTACATAGAGGTCAATAATAGAAATCACAGAGTGAAGAAAGGAAAGAAGGTAGGAAGAAAATGAAAAATATGTATCGGTGCTTCCTTTCCCTTGTGCTGTGCATGTGCATGGTGTTCGTGTTGCTTCCCAACATCGCCATGCCTGCGTATGCGGCGAACAGCGGCACCGTTATCGGGCTGGCTGACGAGAGCATCGGCCTGAGCTTCTCCGGCGACGCGGACAACGCGTGGAGCGCCAGCAGCACGCAGATTATCGGTAAGGCTCGGTCTACGTCTGGGTCAGGCTGCGGCGGTGGCAGTAACTATCGTTCTACGCTGACCATCACCAACAAGAAGACCACAAAGGCGACGCTGTCCTTTGACTATGCCGTCGTGGTAAGCGAAGGTACGATTCTGGTGAACAACACCACGACCACCGCAAACGGCAGCTTCAGCATGGAGCTTGCAGCCGGCGGCACCGTTGAGGTGGAGATCGAATCCGGCAGCACCAGCGCCGACACCCAGATCACTATGACCAACGTGAAGCTGGTGGCCGATGTGAGCGCCACCGTGACCTTCCAGCCCGCCGAGAACGGCTCCTATACCGTGGACGGGCGGAATATCACCGAGGTGTACACCCACACCCAGAGCTCCATGACCGCCTATCAGGTGGAGGCGACCCCGGCGGAGGGCTACCGCTTCAAGGGGTGGTACGATGTGGCCAGCGGAAAGTGCATCAGCACCGATGCCAAGACCGCCCTGAACTTTGACAGTAACTGTACCATCACGGCGCAATTCGTCAGCAAGGAGCTGGCGCTCTTTGAAACCGGCGGTCAGGTGTTTGACGACCTGAACGACGCGATCGCGGAGGCGCAGAAGAACCTGCCCGCTATCATCACACTCGCCGAGAGCGGTAAGATCACGGGGAACTACACCATCCCCTCCAAGGTCACCCTGCTGATTCCCTTTGATGATAATAGGACAGATTATACAACCATGCCGGGAACAACCGGACTGGTGGCGGCAAAAAAGAACCAAAGCGTATATACTACTTTGACCATGGATGAAGGATCGCAAATAACAGTCTATGGAAATATCAGTCTTCCGGCAAAGGTCAGTTCTGCTAACTCCAGCTATACTGGAGTGATATCGGGTCCATGCGGAACGATCCATATGAAACCCAGCAGCAAGATTGTATTAAAGAATGGAAGCAATTTGTATTGCTGGGGCTTTATCACAGGAACCGGTAATATTAAGGCGGAATCGGGAGCGACTGTATATGAAGAATTCCAAATCTGCGATTACAGAGGAGGTAACGCAACAAGCACTCTGAACGGCGACAAAAAGGTATTCCCATTTACACAGTACTATGTTCAGAACATTGAAGCAACACTTGAGATAGAATACGGCGCAAAGGAAACTGCGGTTTGCCGGCTTCATAGTTCACGTCTTAGTAAGGCGGATGTTAGTCTGAATTTTATAACACAGGATTCCGGCGGGCTTTTCAATTTGCAGCGGGGGAGTTCTTTTGTGAAAAAATATGACAGTGCAACGGAGCGGGTAACATATGAAGTTATCGGCGATGCAAATCTTAGTAGCATAGAAATAGACGCAGGAGCCACCGTGAAATCCCAAAATTTCAACCTGCCGATCATGCAGAATACAACGATCAACGTGAAGAGAGGAACAACAACGATCGATCAGAGCCTCTGCCTGATTCCCGGATCACAGGTGATAGTTGATAAAGGGGCAACGGTCAAGATCGCAAACGGAAAGTCTATTTATGTGTATGATCGTAGTGACTGGGTTTACAAGGAGTGGGATATAGAGACGATCGATGTAGGTGGTCAAAAGAAACCCAAGTATATAAACTCAGGATTTACTCTCGGCGGATCGGACTTCAGACCGGAGTACTACACCCCAAGCCGCAGCAGTGATAGCTGGAAATCCCATTTTACAACCGCAGACATGCAGGATGTAAAGTTCGATGTTAACGGTACGCTTAATGTTAGCGGAAAGCTTTATACCACCCAAGGCGGCGCTGATATCACAAGCTCGTTAGGTAGTGGGAAGGTTGTGCTGTCGAGCGCTGCACCCGCTAATGTCACAACGTATCAGTATATGCAATCCCGCAAGGAGTATAATTCTTCGAGCGGAAAGTACGATAAAGATGCAGCGGGTTATAAGGATATTAGCGCCACCCCCGCCAAGCTGCACAACGCCGACGGTACCTATACGGAAACCTCGTCCGCAAGCGCTGGCGATGTCATTAACTATGTCAATGGTGTTTGGGGCGGCGAAGCACCCACGGAGCTGACGGTTACCTTTGAAGCAAACGGATCTGAGGAATACCCGGCCGAAGGCACGATGGCCCCGCAGAGCGTAACCGCAAAGAAGGATACGGCGCTGAATGCAAACACCTTCACTCGTGAAGGCTACAACTTCCTGAACTGGAATACGGCGGCTGACGGTACTGGCGACTCCTATGCGGATGGTGCGACTGTTAATCTAACCGAGAACACCACTCTTTATGCCCAATGGGAGGACAATCATTCTCTCACCAAGGTGATCAACAAGAAGGATGCCACCTGCACTGAGGACGGCTACACCGGCGATACGGTCTGCGCCATCTGCGGCAAAGAAATCATCAAGGGCGAGGCCATTGAGGCTAAGGGCCATATCGAGGCCATTGATGCTGCCGTTGAGCCGACCTGCACGGAACCCGGCAAGACTGAGGGTAAGCACTGCTCCGTCTGCAACGAAGTTCTCGTTGCGCAGGAAGTGATTCCCGCGACCGGCCACAAGGAAGAAACCATTCCTGGCAAGGAAGCGACCTGCACCGATACCGGCCTGACGGACGGTACCCGTTGCTCTGTCTGCGGAACGGTGATCAAAGCACAGGAAGAGATCCCCGCCAAGGGCCACAGCTGGAATGAGGGCGAGATCACGACCTCTCCTACCTGTGAGAATGCCGGTGTCAAGACCTACACCTGCACAGTTTGCAATGCAACCAAGACCGAAGCAATCGATGCAACCGGGCATACCCCTGTTGAAGTTGCGGAACAGCCCGCTACCTGCACCGAGGCTGGTCATACAGCCGGTACGAAGTGCTCCGTTTGTGATGCGATTCTCTCCGGTATGGAAGAGCTCCCCGCGACAGGCCACACAGAAGTAATCGATGCAGCAAAGGCTCCAACCTGCACTGAGACTGGTCTGACCGAAGGCAAGCACTGCTCCGTCTGCAATACTGTACTCGTTGCCCAGGAAGAAATCCCCGCCAAGGGACATACCGAGGTCATTGATCCGGCAGTTGAGCCGACTTGCACCGAACCTGGCAAGACTGAGGGCAAGCACTGCTCCGTCTGCAATGAGATCATCGTTGCACAGACAGAGATTCCCGCCAAGGGGCACACCGAAGTCATTGACGCAGCAAAGGCTCCGACCTGCACCGAGCCTGGCCTGACGGAAGGCAAGCATTGCTCTGTTTGCAACGAAGTCATTGTTAAACAGGAAGTGATTCCGGCTACCGGTCACAAGCCGGAGATTCGCAATGCGGTCGAAGCGACGCTTACGACACCCGGTTACACCGGCGATACCTACTGCTCTGTCTGCAATGAACTGCTGAAACAAGGCAAGGAAATTCCTAAGACTGGCGCACACATCACCTGGGTGATCGATAGCGAGGTCGTTGCAGAAGAAGATTATCTAAAGGGTACCATGCCTTCCTTCAAGGGCAGCACAGATAAGGCTCCTGACGAGAACTACCGCTACACCTTCACCAGCTGGGACCCGGAGGTTGTGGTTGCTGAAGAGGATGCCACTTATACGGCACAGTACTCTGCAACTGCCCGTGTGTTCTACACCATCACCTTCAATGCCAACGGCGGCGAAGGCAGTATGGAGCCTCAGCGCTTTGAAGTCGGTGTGGACACTGCCTTGAATACCAACGCCTTTACCCGTGAGAGCTACAATTTCATCGGCTGGAACACTGCCGCAGATGGCAGCGGAGCCACCTATGCCGATGAGGGCGCAATTCTTGAACTGACCGGAGATATAACGCTGTATGCACAGTGGCAGTTCTGGAACGGCTGGTTTACGGATGTGAACGGCAAGCAGTACTACAAGGACGGCGAACTGCAGAAGACTGGTTGGACAGTCATTGACGGCAATACCTACTATCTGGACACCGAAAACGGATACGCGGCTACCGGAATCACGACGCTGGTCCCCGATGGAGCAACGGAAGAAGCCCGCTGCGTCTTTGATGCGGAAGGCGTATTCCAGAGCGACGTTACCGGTGTTTACAGCGTCGGAGCGGACACCTATTGGCTCAACAGCGGCATCATCGAAGAAGAAGCCGGTTTGAAGCGCGTTGTCAAGGAGAACGGCGAGGTCAACTATTATTACTTCGCAGTCCAGAAGAATCTGGAGGAGCGTGACGGACTGACCCTCTCGGCGGCGGTGAAGAGCACTGTACTGAACGGCAAGGATTGCTGGCTCCACAAGACCAATGGCCTTGCGCTTCCGGAGTGGGGCTACTACTTCGATGAAAACGGCATCATTCTGCACGACGAGGATACCGGCAAGAACGGAATCCTGAAGGCTGGCGAAGACCTCTTCTACTATGTCGACGGCATCAAGGCTCCTGCAGGCATGATCAAGATCGGTGATGATTACTACTATGCCAACAGCAAGGGTCAGTTGATCGTGAACCAGACATACTACTGCTCCAGAATGAACGGTCTGATGGAGGAAGGAACATATGCCTTTGACGCAGAGGGCAAGCTCATTCAGGGCGCAACGGACAAGAATGGCATCGTAAAGGACGATGACGGCGTGCTTCGTTACTATGTCAACGGAAAGGTAACCTATGTTGGCCTGATTGAAATTGACGGTGATTTCTACTATGTCCGCAGCAACGGTGAGGTCGTGACCGATTGTGTGTACTGGATCACCTGGACGCATGGCCTGAAGGAAGCCGGTTACTACACGTTCGATGAAAACGGAAAGCTGACCGGCACTCCGAAGAATGGCATCGTCGAGGAAGATGGCGTTCTGCATTACTATGTCAATGGAAAACTGACCTATGCGGGCCTCATCAAAATTGGCGATGATTACTACTATGTGAATTCTAAGTGTGAAGTGGTACGCGATTGCGATTACTACATTTCCTGGACACATGATCTACTGCCGCAGGGTAAATATCACTTCGACGCAGATGGCAAACTGACAGGCAGCGTCGCACCTCTGAAGAACGGAATCTACGAGGAAGATGGAAGCCTGTACTTCTATCGGAACGGCGAACGTGCTTATGCCGGTCTGATTCAGATCGATGGCGACTACTACTATGTACGTTCCACTTGTGAGGTCGTCCATGACCGCAGCTACTATGTGTACTGGACGCACGGCCTGATGCCGGAGGGATATTACAACTTTGACAGTGCTGGACGGATGATTCTGGACAGCGAAACCGAGTAAATACACTGGAACCGCCGGGGCGCACCTTGGCGCCTCGGCGGTTCTCTTTTATCACACAACATCGGAGATGAGAAGAATGAAAGTGCTGTTTGTCAATTTGGTATATGGAACCGGAAGCACTGGAAAAATCATCGCTGATATTATGAACCTGCTAAAAAAGTATGGCAATGATGTAAAGGCTTTATATGGAATGGGAGCATGCTCCGACAATGCGGACGCAGTGAAAGTATCCGGGGATTTCGGTTTTTACTTTCACAACGCAGTATCACGACTCACAGACCATGCGGGACTATATTCCTGGGCAGCGACCAGAAAGATGATCCGAGAAATCAGAGCGTTTCAGCCTGATCTTATCCACCTGCACACGCTGCACGGCTTCTATGTGAATTACGAGATGCTGTTCCGCTTTTTGAAGGAAGCGAATATCCCCGTCGTTTGGACTTTGCATGATTGCTGGACTTTTACCGGACATTGCACACATTTCTCGCAAGTCAAGTGTGTGCAATGGCAGACGGAGTGTCGGGACTGCAAATTGCTGTACCGATATCCGCAATGCTATTGGAAGGGCGATGTAAGGCGCAACTTCCTTCGCAAAAAGAATGCCTTTACCGGTGTAAAAAATCTGACCATCACAACGCCCTCGCAGTGGCTTGCGGATCAGGTTTCCCAGTCGTTCCTACAGAATTATCCGAGAACTGTTATCCCCAACGGAATCGACCGCACGATTTTCTGTCCACAGTCCAGCAGCCTGCGTGAAAAGTATCACCTGGAAGATAAGAAAATCGTCCTCGGAGTCGCCAATGCATGGAATGCACGCAAGGGATTGCCAGACTTGCTGACGCTTGCTGGCCGACTCGGCTCTGGCTATCAGGTGGTTTTGATTGGCCTAATCGAAAAGCAACTGCCGGATATTCCTTCCGAGGTGCTGGGACTTTTACGCACGGCAAATCAAACAGAGCTGGCACAGTGGTACTCTGCCGCAGATGTGTTTGTGAATCCCACTTATGAGGAAACCTTTGGCCTGACTACGGTAGAGGCTCAGGCATGCGGAACGCCAGTGGTGGTATATGAGACGGACGGTTGTCCTGAAACGGTAGCACTGGGAAATGGATGCTTGGTTTCGCAGGGCGATATGCAGGCATTGGAAAATGCCGTGAGAGACGTGGCAGATAGCAACTGGCGTGCGGAGCCTAAAAAAATGGAGCGTTTTGACAAAGACATGGTGTATCAGGGCTATGTAGAACTCTATGAAAATATTTTGTCTACTTTGAAAAAGGGCGTGTGATGGCTACATGAGAATTCTTTTTTGCAGTAACTACTTTACGCATCATCAGATCCCCCTATCCGATGCCCTCTATGAATTGACAAATCACAACTATTGCTTCGTGGCACATAAAGAGATGGATGCGGAGCGAAAGAATCTCGGCTGGGGGAATGATTTGGCGCGTCCGTATACCTGCTCGGCGGCAGATCAGGAGGTCCAGAAGCAGTTAAATAATCTGGATGTTTTGATAGCAGGTTCCTTCCCGGAGAGCCAGACAAAAGAATACAGCAAAAAGGCCAAATTGTTTTTCCGATATTCCGAGCGAATCTTAAAAACAGGAAATTCGCTTCTCAAATATCCAAAACGATTTTTCCACTGGCACGCTTGCAATCCGCCGTGGCGAAAGGCATATATGCTCTGCGCCAGCGCCTATACCGCGGGGGATTATGCCAAATTCGGCCTTTTCCATGGTCGGTGCTATAAATGGGGCTACTTCCCCGAGACGATACGGTATCCCAGCATTGATGACTTGATTGACCGCAAAGCAAAAGCAACCATTTTGTGGTGCGGACGCTTCTTGGGTTGGAAGCATCCGGACGATGTGATTGAGGTTGCAAAGAGACTCCATGAGGCAGGATGCTGCTTCAAAATCGAGATGATCGGTACCGGTGAGATGGAGCGGCAGCTCAAGCGACAGGCTTCGGAAGCTGGACTTCTGGATGAAAATGTACGGTTCCTTGGCGCCATGTCTCCGGAAGCCGTGCGTCGTCATATGGAAAGCGCAAGCATCTGCTTATTCACAAGTGACCGCCAAGAGGGCTGGGGTGCTGTGTTAAACGAGGCCATGAACAGCGGCTGTGCGGTAGTTGCCAGCGACGCAGCCGGGGCAACCCCTTACCTTGTAAATGACGGCGTGAATGGAAGCGTTTATCACTCCGGCAATATTCAGGAGCTTTATGAAAAGGTACGACGGCTTCTTGAAAATACGACTATGCAGTATAGCTTTGGAAAAGCGGCGTACCAGACGATTACAGAATTGTGGAATGCGGAGGTTGCCGCAAAGCGATTTTTGCAGCTATCGAACGCCCTTTTGAACGGTAAAGACGCTTCTGGGTTGTTTGCGAACGGTCCATGCAGCCCCGCAAAGCCGCTGCGGGAGGACTGGTATCAAAGATGAAGTTGAAGACTATCAAAAAAAGAATTGTGATATACCTTGTCAATCATACTCTGGCGGGAACCCGGTTCTTCTCTGAAAAGAGGAATCTTCTCCGTTCCATCGGCTATGAAATCGGAGAAAATACCAAAATTGTCGGGCCAATTTATAATACAGGAACGCTTCGCATTGGCGCAAATTGTTGGATCGGATGCAATCTCACTGTTCATGGAAATGGGATAGTAACGATTGGAGATAACTGCGATATCGCTCCGGATGTTACCTTCCTGACGGGAGGACACCATATGGGCAACCACAAAAGGCGGGCTGGAAAAGGCGAATCCTATCATATTACAGTGGGCCGCGGCGTCTGGATCGGTGGTCGATCTACCCTCCTATTGAATACGAGCATTGGAGATGGAAGCATGATCGCAGCCTGTGCCTGTGTTTCCACGGATGTGCCGGCGGATACACTGGTGGCCGGTGTCCCAGCTAAAGTGGTGAAGGAGTTTGAAGATTTTGCTGCAGTCGCTCAGAAAGAATAAAGTTGTTAAAAATGCCGGATGGATCATCGGCGGCAAAGTGGCGAACAAGCTGCTGGCCTTTGTCGTTGGTATTTTTGCGGCGCGCTATCTTGGCCCAAGCAATTACGGCCTGATCAATTACGCAGCGGCATATGCGACATTCTTTGCCTCGCTATGTACGCTTGGCATCAACAGTGTGATCGTCAAGAACTTTGTGGATCATCCGGAGCAGCAGGGCGAAACAATTGGAACGACCCTGTTGCTGCGGGCGATTTCAAGTCTGCTGTCTGCATTGGCAATCATCGGTATTGTCAGTGTCGTGGACAGAGGAGAACGTCTCACCGTTGTGGTTGTAGCGCTGTACAGCATTGGCCTCATTTTTCAGGTGTTTGATACCCTCAACTACTGGTTTCAGGCCAGGCTCCAGTCCAAGTATTCCGCCATTGCCGAACTTGTCTCGTATGCGGCAATGTCTGTGTACAAAATTATTTTGCTTGTGCTTGGGAAAAGTGTGGAATGGTTCGCCGTTGCAAGCGCATTGGATTACATCGTACTTGCGGTGTTTTTGCTGATCGCTTATTTCAAAAATGGCGGAACAAGATTCCGTTACTCTCTGAAAAAAGCAAAGGAGCTTCTGCAAAGCAGCGGCAGCTTTATCATAGCCGGACTGATGGTCTCCATCTATGCCTGTACAGACAAGCTGATGCTCAAGCAGATGCTTGGCGCAGATGCCGTTGGACATTATTCCCTTGCTTCGACGGTCAGTGTTTCATGGGCCTTTATCCTCTCGGCAATCATTGATTCCCTTTATCCGGAGATTGTGCAGAGTTTTCAGAAGGACCGCCTGCGCTATGAGCGGAAGAACCGGCAACTCTACGCAATTGTTTTTTATGTGTCCCTGTTCGTATCCGCAATGATCTGCCTTGTCGCCAAGCCTTTTATTTTGATTCTCTATGGAGAAACCTATTTGCCGGCAGTTGGACCTCTGCGCATCGTGGTTTGGTACACAGCGTTTTCCTATCTCGGTGTTGCCAGAAACGCATGGATGGTATGCGAAAACAGACAGAAATATCTGAAATACCTGTATGTCAGTGCGGCTGTGCTGAATGTTGTGCTGAATCTTGCGCTGATCCCGTCGTGGGGAGCATCTGGAGCCGCTGCGGCCTCGCTGATCACCCAGGCTTCGACAACAATCCTGCTTCCTGCGCTGATTCGTCCGCTACGTCCAAATACAAAACTAATGCTGGATGCCGTACTTTTGCGCGGCGTGCTGCCTGAAAAACAAAGAAATCATACAAAGGAGTAAGACCAGATGATATCGTTCAAAGATAAAATACTGCTCATTACCGGTGGGACAGGCTCCTTTGGCAACGCTGTGCTGCGCCGCTTCCTGACCACCGACATTGCAGAGATCCGCATTCTCTCACGGGATGAGAAGAAGCAGGATGATATGCGGCACACCTATCAGGAGCTGTATCCGCAGCACGCGGAGAAAATCAAGTTTTACATAGGAGATGTGCGGGATTACAATTCCATTCTGAATGTGTTCCGCGGTGTGGACTATGTATTTCATGCCGCAGCTTTGAAGCAGGTGCCCTCATGCGAGTTTTATCCCATGGAGGCGGTCAAAACCAATGTGGCCGGTTCCGACAATGTGATCTCCGCCTGTGTGGCAAACCATGTGAAGAAGGCCATCTTCCTGTCCACGGACAAGGCGGCTTATCCCATCAACGCTATGGGCATGACGAAGGCTGTCATGGAGAAGAATGTGATTGCCCGTTCCAGACAGATGCTGCCTGGGGATCCGGTTCTGTGTTTGACGCGGTACGGCAACGTCATGGCTTCCCGTGGCTCAGTCATCCCATTGTTCTGCGACCGGATCGACGAGGGAAAACCTCTGACGATCACGAATCCCAATATGACCCGTTTCATGATGACGCTCAGCGATGCCGTAGATCTTGTGCTTTATGCCTTTGAGCATGGCGAACAGGGTGACCTGTTCGTGCAGAAGGCCCCTGCTGCGACCATCGAGACGCTGGCACAGGCTGTGCTGGAGCTGAAGCACTCCGACCTTGGCTCGACGATTATCGGAACGCGCCATGGTGAAAAGCTCTTTGAGGTGCTGGTCACTGCAGAGGAAATGATGCGGGCGGAAGATCTGCCCGGCTTCTTCCGCATTCCGGCAGATAATCGAGATCTGAACTATGACAACTATTTCAGCAAGGGAAATCCAGAGTTCGGCAAAATCGAGCAGTATACTTCGCACAATACGCACCGGCTGAATGTGGAGGAAATGAAACAGCTTCTTCTAAAGCTGAAGCTGTTCGGAGGAACTTGCTGATGAATGTACTGATCACCGGCGCAAACGGATTTGTCGGGAAGAATCTGACGCAGCGCCTTTCCACCATCAAGGATCGCAGAGACAGGACCCGGCCCGTACTGCAAATCGAGGAGATCCTTTTATGTACGCGGGATACTTCGGCAGAGACCTTGGCGGACTACTGCAAAAAGGCAAATTTCGTGGTCCATCTGGCTGGCGTGAACCGGCCCCAGGATCCGGGAGAATTTGCAGCCGGAAACACGGACTTCACCCGTACCCTGTTGGAGATACTTCGGAAAAGCGGTAACCGGTGCCCGGTATTGCTCTCCTCCTCCATTCAGGCCAGTCTGGCCGGACAGTATGCCGGGAGTCCCTATGGGCAGTCCAAGAAGGCGGCGGAGGAGCTGCTTCTTGCCTATGGCAGAGAAACTGGCGCAGCCGGGATGATCTACCGCCTGCCCAATCTGTTCGGAAAATGGTGCCGCCCCAACTACAATTCCGTGGTGGCGACATTCTGCCATCATATCGCACGGGATCTACCTATCACCGTTTCGGATCCGGCAGTCGAACTGGAACTGGTCTACATTGACGACCTGATCGACGAGATCCTAAATGCCATGGAGGGCCAGCCCCACCGGACGGATGGAGCATATTGCAGCGTTCCGGTCAGTTACCGCGTGACGCTGGGCGAGATCGTTCGACTACTCCAGACCTTTCACGACCAGCCGCAGACACTTCTGCTCCCGGAGATTCCGGAAGGCAGCTTTGAGAAGAAGCTCTACAGCACCTATCTTTCCTACCTGCCGCCGGAAAAAATCGCATTCCCGATGAAGATGAATGTGGACGAGCGCGGCAGCTTCACAGAACTGCTGAAAACGAAGAACTGCGGTCAGATCTCCGTGAACA
>ENA-ORPK01002019-ORPK01002019.1-human-gut-metagenome-genome-assembly--contig:-NODE-2019-length-14651-cov-2.262743_pt1 | contig 14651 bp, 14 predicted proteins | sample MGYA00242139_ERZ509068 | MGnify/ENA primary metagenome ERZ509068 (study PRJEB26280, sample SAMEA2338687) | human gut metagenome | biome: human gut; feature: human-associated habitat; material: faeces... | reverse complement strand
TGTCTCCGATTACCGTGTCCTGCCGTTCTGTTAAGATACCGGTTCGCCATCGTCTGAGCGATCCATCCGGTGGTCTGGATCAGATAATTGTTATTCAACAATGATTTTACGGGAAAATTGGTGAATCTCTCTGAAAAATCGAGGGAATTCCGACATATTCTGATTTTGAAATTCGGGGAAAATCAACAAATATCCCTCATGAGATAGAGGGAATGATGACTGGACCCTCCTCTGATGAAGCGTCGTTGTTCGAAAGGAAGGCGTATTCTGCTCTGAAGGAATGGAAGGAGAGGTCCAGGGGCCGCACCGCGATGCTCATCGAAGGGGCCAGGCGTGTGGGGAAGTCCACGTTGGCGGAGGAGTTCGCCCGCAACGAGTATCATTCGTATGTTCTCATCGACTTCTCGGAAGAGAACAGGGATATCAACGCGTTGTTCAGCGATCTGAGCGACATCGACCGCCTTCTGAGAGGGCTCCAGCTCCAGACAGGAGTGGAATTCGAGGAACGCAACACGGCGGTGATATTCGATGAGGTTCAGAGGTTCCCGAGGGCGAGGGAGTCGATAAAGGCGCTCGTCAAGGACGGCAGATACGATTACATCGAGACCGGCTCGCTGATATCGATCCGGAGGAATGTGAAGGATATCAGGATACCGAGCGAGGAGGAGAAGCTGAAGCTGCATCCGCTGGATTTCGAGGAGTTCCTTTGGGCTTGCGGCAATCGCACCTACAGGATGCTGGAGCAGGATCTGGATGAGAGAAAGCCGTTGCCCGATGCCCTGCATCATAGGATGATGGCTCGCTACAACGAGTATCTTGCAGTAGGCGGGATGCCTCAGGCGGTCGAATCGTTCGTCAAAGGCGAGAGTTATCAGGAGATTGATAGGATCAAGAGGGGTATAATCGACCTCTACATAGATGATTTCTACAAGATCGATCCCACCGGTTTCCTCGGGATGTACTTCAGATCCATTCCTTCCGAACTCTCCCGTCAGAGCATGCGTTTCAGGATCAAGGGGAAAGCCATGAAGGCGGAGATCAAACGCATCTCGGAGATGGTGGATTCCCAGACCGTTCAACGGAGCATGCACGTGAACGATCCGCGCGTGGGGCTTCCGATGACGCAGGATCAGGAGTTCTTCAAGCTGTTCCTCGAGGATACGGGACTGTTCGTCACGTTGTGCTTCTATGACAGGGAGTTCTCCGACAATACGATCTACGGATCCCTGGTGAGGGGGAGGCTCCCTGCCAATCTCGGCTACGTGTACGAGAATGCGGTGGCACAGGGTCTGAATGCGGCAGGTTACGGGCTGTTCTACCACACATTCCCCAAGAATGATTCCAAACATAAGTACGAGATCGATTTCGTCATCCCCTCGGGGAAGAAGATCTGTCCGATAGAGGTCAAATCCTCCTCCGTATCCTGCCATGCATCCCTGGATGCCTTCATCGAGAAGCACGGCAACGATGTGCATCGCGGGGTCGTGATATCCGGGAAGAACCTGAGGGAGGAGGACGGGATCGTCTATCTCCCGATCTACATGACCGGATTGATAGATCGTCTATGACGTATCGAGGCGTGAGCATTAGTTACGATTAACCCGAGATGAACCGAGATCTAGCATTACACCTTCCATCTTAGGTTAACTATTGTAATCGGGGCTTGTATCAAATTCCGAAATAGCCCCGAAGACGAGGTCGCACAAACCTTTCTTACCGATCATGCTGTTGTTTTCCGATTCTATCAAGATGGAACCGTCTTCGACAATGTGCCCTGAATTCGGAGGAAGTATCATCGAAAGAATAATCTCCAGATATTCACGATATCCGATCTCTTTGAGACGCGCCCTTACCGATCTACCAACTGCTCTCCCTATGGCATTCCATTGCCAATCGGTTTCGATTCCGGTCGAACTCTTCAGATAGAACACGTATTCGGCCAAGGCATCAAACAGTCCGATTCTTCCATCAACGAATTGGTCTAAGGCCGTAGTTATCCTCTTCGGGTCCCCCTCACCGTCTCCCTTAGAACCTAGTACCTTGAGGCATGACAGCGAGTATGCTTTGTCGCGTTTTCCCTCCTCCTCGGCAAATACGACCAGTCTCAGATCGATGAGTTTCTTGAGCGCAGCATAGATGCTCGGGCGTGGAATCCCGATCCTCTCGGAAATCGACGTGACTGTACAGGTCTTCTCCGAGATGCAGTCCAGGATCCTAATCATCGTAGGGTTGGTGATCATAATCGCGCTGTAGTCCGCGAACCACACGCCGAATTCGTCTTTGGACGGATGCGATGCTGCGCACAGTCTGTGGAGCGAGCGGTCTGCGTCCGTGGGACAGACTCCTTTGAACGGTCTCGCCTTCATGACGATTTCAGCGGGATTCATGGAGACTATCTTCAGCATCGGCACGTAGCTTAGACCTTTTCTGTTCCGGAGCAGGACGATGAGCATTCCTATCATCGGTCCTATACATGCCGCTCCGTTCGAATGCTTACTGCCGTTTGATCTTAGACTCACTTCGATGCCCGACCCTACATCTATGCTGACATCGGACTCCCGGAATAGATGGGTGACAAACTGGAGCACCTCGTCGACACTCGATTCTTTGAATCTGTCCGAGACGTGAGTACCTAGCGTCATCCCGAAATCCATCACCAGCGGCCAGACATCCAGTCCGTGGCTGTTCATGACCGAAGCCCACAAAGCCACTGCGTCAAGCATCGGATGGTCAGTCCCTGACATGAGGTCGTCCACCGCGGAATTAACGGACATGAACCTCCACCGGATGCTGTTGGAATCCATGTATATCGGCGATGCGGCGGTCCGAAAGACTGTACGCCTTCTGTCGCTTTCGTCCTTCCGAGATGCTAGGATGCCCAGGGTCTCCATTTTTCCCATGATGGTTTGAGCCGTGGTCTTAGGTATGCTCAACTCAGAAGATATATCCGTAACCGACATCTCCTCCTGCACCAGCCTGAAAAATATCTGCAGGGAGGTCTCGCTCATCACTGTGCGCATTTCGCCATCCGGTGTAAGGCACACTATGAATCTTTCGCTGAATCCGCAATCAGGCATCGTTTCTCGCTTCCTTCACTGATCATTCGTATCCAATGGTGGGCCGTCCCAATCGTTTAGATGTCGGGTGTACGACCTAGGACTGGGACATTATGACGATGTTTCGTCCTTTGTTCTGCTATCGGTGTTCGATTGTATGAAGGTCTAATTATATCTAACTCGTACCAATTCCGCATAACTATTTAATAAAGTAGTTTTAGTCGTTCCGATTGGATTAATCATCCAAGTGATTGAATGAATACAAAAGCACTCGCCATAATGGCGGTAGCGAACATCGTTGTCGCGGGATGCGGATTGGCATTCGCCAGCATCGGGAAGGATGACGATGGTTACAAATCCAAGGCAACCGGCAGATTGATGGTCTATGGGAATGCGGATAACAACGACTACCTCGACAATGACGATGTCGAATTCATACGCGACATAGCAGATGGAAAGACCGTTTGGAATAAGGACAAGAATCCTTTTGCCGACGCAAACTCCGACGGGGTGGTCGATGCGACGGATGTCGCCTACGCTGAGAACCTGGTCAAAGGGAAGGATGCTGAACCTACGAGAATCTTCTACAAGAACCCCAACGATGTTGCGGTCAGTGTCAGTTTCCCATACAAAGGTGCGAAGATTGCTGCAGTCTCATCTCACGGACTCATGCTTGCATCCACGCTTGGAATCTACGACAAGATCGTCGCCGTGGATCAGAAGGATGCAACCAAGGGGAATCAGAATCTCTTCCCAGGCGTTCGTGGATTCACCAATATCGGCAGTCCAGATACGGATACTCCTGGAGCGGTGGAAAACATCTACAATGAAGGTGTGAAACTCGTCATGGGCAACGTATGGAGTTCATCATTCTCCTCTGTCCTGGAATCCCGTGGCATTGACTATCTGGATATCAATCTCCATGGTGTGAGATCCAACGGGTCCACCCCTCTGGACGGGGTTATCACGGCAGGAGTCATCCTCGGCTGTACCGAGAAGTCCGAATCCTTCGCTCAGTTCTACGATGAAATGCAGGACTATATCAAGGAGAAGACATCTTCCATAGGTACCAAGACCTTCGTTATGCCGTATAGCACGACGAACCCCAACACCACACACATCGATACCTCGAATGCCGATGGATCCGGATTCGGAGATGTGTACACTGTTTCTCAACTCCCCTTGGTGGATCTATTCGGACATGGAAAGCTCGTTCCTCATAATGCGGAGGTCGAGATCAACGATAAAGTCGGTGGAATGGATCCCGATTACATCATTCTCAGTTACTCCTTCGGCGATGTGACCGTCGAGGAGGGGCAGAAGCTCTTCAACGAGAAGGTTCAGTACTTCAAGTACACGCGTGCCTACAAAGAGGGGCACATCTTCGGAATCAATTACGGGACATACGGGACCTATCTGGGACTCGGTGGACTTCCTCTGCTCGCCGCGTATATCTGGCCTGACCTGATAGACGAGGATTACGGATGGGATATGCTCCAGAAGTGCTACGACAACTGGTCCGCAGCGGATCTGGATGTCAAGATCTCTGGCGGTCTGATCTGCTACAAGATGGAGAACAGCGCCTGAAAACTCCTCGGACGGTTTCGACCGTCCGACCCTTTAGGTGATTGGATGACGGATGAGATCGTAGGCGAGAGGATCCGTAGCAAGATAGATGAGTGGAACTCCGTCGAGCCTACCAACGAGCTTGTAACGGGGTATAAGGATTATCAGAAGTACATCGGCCGTAAATGGTCGTTTACATTCCTATTCATCCTGGCTGCCATCGTCGTTGTTGGCATCGCCATGTCTTACGGATCGTCAATGGGATTCAAGGAATCCTACAGTGTCTTATGGCACCATATAACCGGTGACATAATCGATCCCGACAAGACGGGATCCTGATCGAATTGAGGATGCCTCGCATCGTCATCGGTCTCATCGCGGGTGCAGGATTGGCGGTCGCTGGGGTCGTGATGCAGAGCACGCTGAACAACCCTCTGGCTGACCCTTACACCACCGGGGTGTCCTCCGGAGCTGGATTCGGAGCCACGATGGCCATCACCTTGGGCTCATCTCTCGCTCTCAGCGAGAGCACAACCATCGTGGTGTACGCTTTCGTGTTCTCGCTCATTCCGACAGCGGTGATCGTCGCTGTATCAAAGATCAGAGGAGCATCCCCCACGATGATGATCATGTCCGGTATTGCGGTCATGTATATCTTCAACGCATGCACGACAGTGCTGATGCTGTGGTCCAATCCAAACGATATGCAGGCTGTTTATCTATGGACGGTGGGCGCTCTGACGCATCATGGGTGGGAGTGCGTGCCCGTTCTTTTCACTGCGACATTCGTGGGACTCGTGTTAATGTTTGCTCTCTCAAGGAAACTGAATGTTCTGGCTACCGGGGACGACAATGCTAACGCGATGGGACTGAATGCGAACAATCTTCGCATTCTGAACATGATAGTCGTGGCACTCGTGTCTGCGGCGATCGTGAGCTTCACCGGGACGATCGGGTTTGTAGGGTTGGTAGCACCCCATATCGTTCGTCTGTTCATAGGTGCCGACAACAGGTATCTAATGCCCGCATCCGCCGCATTCGGAGCATTCATCCTTGTCGCGGCCGATCTCGTGGGAAGATGGGTCATAGCCCCCTCGGTCCTTCCGGTGGGTGTAGTGACATCCTTCATGGGAGGTCCAATCTTCCTGTGGCTGCTTATGAGGCGTAAAGGGAAGATCTGGGGATGATTCCATGGATATAGAGATAGAAGGGCTCAGCTATGGTTATTCGCCAGATATCCCTGTGCTACATGACATCGACCTGAAGATATCTGGTCCAGGACTGACTTGCATCCTCGGACCCAATGGCGTGGGTAAATCGACATTGGTAAAGTGCATAAACAGACTGATAACTCCGGATTCGGGGACCATAACCATAGACGGAAGGAACATCCGCGATTATCGCAGCAAAGATCTGGCTTTCAAAATTGGCTATGTTCCGGCTTTCGCATTGGATTGCTTCTCCATGCCTGTCGTTGATGCCGTACTCGTGGGGAGATATAATCTCCAGAAGTGGAAGGTATCTCAGAAGGACTACGACATGGTTTACCGCACGATGAAGCTGATGGGAGTGGAGGATCTAGCCATGCGCGGATATAACGAGCTCTCGGCCGGGCAGCATCAGAAGGTGTCCCTGGCGAGAGGGATCGTTCAGGAGACCGAGGCATTGATCCTTGATGAACCCACTGCCAATTTGGATGTGAAGTACCAGGTCTATGTCGCTGAGTTGTTGCGCGGTCTGGCGGATTCACGTGGATTGACGATAATCATGGTGTGTCATGACCTCAATATTGCTGCGACTTACTCCAACACTGCGATCCTCATGAAGGAGCCGGGAATGATACATTCTGTCGGTTCACCGGAGGATGTGATTACTGCGCGGAATATAACTGAGGTCTACAACGTGGAATGTGAAGTGATACAGCACAAAGGTCGCCCTCACGTGATACTCGGGCACGCACTCGACGAGTGATTCTGAAACAATTCCCCGACCTCTTCCTTGGATCATAGTAAGGGGTCGGATAATCCCCTCAGTTCAGAGGACGGGAGTGATGCGTCTGCACCTTCAGTTCGGTATACGGCGAGGAGAATCGAAAATATCCTGGCACGTCTCTTTATAGCCGATAGACCGTATTGGAAGGCATGAAGGGACGGATAACTCCGAGGGAGGAGCTCCTCGGACTGCCTAAGACGGTCCACGGCGGACAGGCCTGGAGGACCGCTGGCATAGAGGACTACAGTCACAATCTCAACCCCTTCGGGCCGCCCGAGTGCCTGGCGGAGATCGTCCAGACTGCTCTGGACGGTGTCGGGCACTACCCCGACGACTCCTGTGCGGAGCTGAAGGATGTGATCTCCAAGACGTTCAATGTCGGCGAGGAGTGCATCGTCGTCGGCGCGGGCTCATCGGATATCATCAGGAACGTCCCCAACGCGTTCTTCAACAGGGGCGATCGCGTCGTCATCCCCCGTCCGAGCTTCGCCGAGTACACGCAGCAGTGCAGGATCGTCGGTGCCGAGATCGATTACCTCGATCTGCTGCCCGAGGATGATTTCCGCATCGATGCGGATCGTCTTCTGGAGAAGGCCGCGGGAGCGAAGGCGGTCTATATCTGCAATCCCAACAACCCCACCGGGCGCATAGAGCCCAAGGACAAGCTCGTCCGCATCGTGAGGGAGTGCGAGGACATGGGCGTCCTGGTGTTCCTGGACGAGACCCTCCTGGAGCTGGTCCCCGGTTTCGTGGACAACACCCTGTCCGGCATGGTCTCCCGCTTCAACAACCTGGTCGTAGCCTCCTCGCTGACCAAGTCCTTCGCCATACCCGGCATAAGGATCGGGTTCGGAATGGCGAGTCCCGGGATCGCGGAGAGCATGGACAAGGTGCGCATGACCTGGAACGTGGGGCAGATCGAGCAGGCCGTCGCCATCGCTCTTCTGAGGGATTGCCAATCCTACGTCGACCACGCCGCAGGCGTGATGGCCGAGGAGTCGGAGGCGATGAACGCCGCCCTCAAAGCCGTCGGATTCCCTGCAGGGGACGTGTCCGACTCGTTCTTCTACTTCAATTTGCTGGAACCCATCGGGATGGATGCGCCCGAGTTCAAGGCGAGGATGATGACCCACGGCATCGCCGTCAGGGACTGCTCCTCCTTCGGGCCGGAGTTCTCGTCCTACGTCAGATACAGCGTCAAGGACAAGGAGCGCAACTGCCGTTTCGTCGCGGCGGTGGACTCCGTCCTGAACGGGTGAAAGCATGCCGCTCTGGCTGGACGCGATCCTCGTCATCGTCGCGGCGCTGCTGATAGACCGCTTCGTGGGGGAGGTCCCGAACTCTATCCATCCTCTGAGGTGGATGGGCAACATCCTGTCGGCGATCGACAGGCATGTGAAGGACCGTGCGTCCCGCAAGGCGAACGTCATCGGGTTCCTGTCGTATCTCGCGGTATTCCTGCTTTTCAACGGGATCGGCCTCCTGATGACCTCGCTGTTCAGGATCGGGGTGTCGGAGATCGACCCCCTGGTCGGCGAGATCTGCTGGATCGTCGTCACGGCCCTGCTGTTCAAGACGTCCTTCGCGATATTCTCGTTCAGGCACCACTGCGATCCGATCTGCGATTCCCTCGACAAGGGGGACATCGAGGATGCGGATGCGAGGGTGCAGATGATCGTGAGCCGCAACACCAAGGGGATGGATGCGGATCATGTGGCATCATCGTGCTGCGAGACGATATCCGAGAACCTCGTCGACAGCGCGTTCTCCCCCATGCTCTACTTCGGGCTGTTCGGACTCCCCGGAGCCGTGATGTTCAGATGCGCCAATCTGATGGACGCCATGTGGGGGTATCTCAACGACAGGTACGCCAGGCTCGGATTCTTCCCCGCGAAGTTCGATGACGTCCTGGGTTTCGTGACGTCCCGCGTATCCCCCTATTTCATAGCATTGGCCGGGATGATGCTCGGCATGGACTGGAGGGCATCCGTTCCGGCCGCCAGGGCGGAGCACAGGAAGACCCCCAGTCCCAATAGCGGATGGTCCATGACCGCCGCGGCCGCGGTTCTCGGCATAAGCATGGAGAAGGTCGGGGTGTACGTGATGGGTACCGGGCCCATGCCCTCCACGACCGATGTGAAGAGGTGCTGCAGGCTCATCGAGCTCTCGTCGATCCTCTTCCTCCTCACGGTGTGCCTCATCCTCTACGGAACGATAGGCATATCCGTGCAGGTGCTGTTCGAGGATGCGTTCTTCTCATTCTGGGGGTCGTTATTCTGAGGTACATCGAGTCCGTTAGCATGGAGTACGTGGACGGGTCGCCCGTCGGAGTGGTGCGCTTCGCACAGCCGATGGAGGCGCTGAGCTGCGCCGTCCTCAACGGAGGCCAGACGACTGTACGCGCCGCGTTCATCATGCAGGTCCCGAAGAACTACAACTGCGACAGCCCCCGCGAGGACGCCGAGCGCGTCAGGGATGCTCTGAGGCTTCCTTAGGACACCCTCGGCATGATGACCGCCGCGGAGGTGGATTATGTATTCAATCTCAAGGAATGCTCCGTGGAGGGCTACGAGGCGGCGGCGTTCGCCACCGCCGGTCTGAGCAACCATGTGATCGCGGGCGAGGACCTGGTCGATTACGAGGAGAATTCCAGGATATCCGCCCGCAGGGCGGAGGAGATGAGGGCGGGGACGATCAACATAGGCATCGTCTCGTCGGTTCCGATGACCATCGAGGGGAAGATCAACCTGTTCATCCCCCTGGTCGAGGCCAAGGGCGTAGCGATGGCCGAGCATGGATTCGCCGAGACGGGAACGACATCGGATGCCATGGCCGTGTTCTCCCCGGCGGGGGAGGACGGGGTCTCCTGGACGGGGATCGGCATCGCCGCCGCCAGAGCGGTATCCGCAGCGGTCGGATGCGCTCTAGATATACGCAACGAGCATCCCAATCCCCTTCCGCCGAGGAGGATCCTCGGGAGGATGGGATTGGATACGCACGACCTCTTCGCGATGTCCGGCACGGACAAGAGCGAGGAGGAGTACTCGGAGGCGCTGGATTCGCTGCTCTCCGGGGAGGAGGTCCGCGCATTGGCGGATCTCGCATGGTTCGCCGCGGATCGGGCGGACTCGCTGGCGCAGGACGGGAACGATACCGAGCTGAGGTTGATCCTCGCAACGGCATCCGACGTCCTGGACGTGCCGGCACCTTAGGAGGGTTCACTCATGGATTGCATCATAGAGATGATATCTAGAAGGGCGGGTGGTCTCCGATGGCGGGCAATGCCATCAAGGCCATGGTGGCGTTCTTCACCATCTGCAAGCAGGACATAACGAGCGAGGACATGGACGCCATGGACGAGAAGTTCCATCTGGCGCCCGTGGTGGGCGCGATGATCGGACTGGTCGTCATGATCGAGGCCGTGATACTGGCCGAGCTGTCGACGCACGGGATCATCGGCTCCTCCATGTTCTCCGCAGCCATCGTCCTCGCTACCGTGTACGTAGGAAGCAGATTCCTCCATTTCGACGGTCTTGCCGATTTCGGGGACGGTTCCGTCGTCGCCGGCACGAGGGAGGATCACGTCCGCGCGCTGAAGGACACCCTCATCGGCGCCGGAGGGCTCGGTGTCGCTCTCATCGTCACCCTGATCAGCTTCTCCGAGTACGCCATGGCCGGTGCGTATCTGATAATCCTGGCGCCCATGGCGGAGATCCTGCTGAAGAACGCCCAGGTGTCGACCGCTGCGTTCGGATACCCCAGCGACGGTATGGCCGGGAAGCAGGTGTCATGCACGAGCACGCCCTCGCTCCTGAGGTCCTCGATCATCTCGTTCGTGCTCTGCCTCGTGTTCGGACTGGCCGCCGTGTTCATAACCGGGGAGATCTATTCGTGGGTCGCAGTCGGATACGGCGATGCTCTGATCCTCGCCCTGGTCGGAACGGTCATGTCGATCGCATCCGGGTATCTCATCGCCCGCCACTCCAACAGGGTGTTCGGCATGGTCAACGGGGACATACTGGGCGCATCGCATGAGATCGCAAGGGTCGTCGTGATGCTCTCCTTCCTCATCGTCTACGGAGCACTGGCCTGATGCAGGCTCTGGTGAACGCAGGAGGGAAGGGCACCCGCATGGGGAGATGCGGGATAGAGAAGCCCATGCAGATGATAGGGGACAGGCCCACCGTCTGCCGTGTGATCGATGCGCTGTCGGCATCGAAGCATATCGACAGGGTGCTTGTGTCGGTCAGCGACCACACCCTGGAGACGGAGGCATTCCTCAAGAGCAGGGGCGTCGAGACGATAAGGACGTCCGGCGAGAGCTTCATGGACGACCTGCACACGTCCTTCCTTTGCATGGAGGGGGACTACGTGCTGACCTGTCCTTCGGATCTCCCTCTGCTCACCACCGACGTGGTGGACCGCTTCATAGAGTACTTCGTCCCCGGTTTGATGGATTCCGCCATCGCCGTGGTCGATGAGGACACCGTCCGCGGGATAGGGATAACCCCGTCCTACACGAGGGAGTACAGGGGGAAGAACTGGGTGCTCTCCGGTCTCTGCATAATGGACCGGAAGCGCACCCTGAACGGGGATTACCTGGAGGAGTGCCTCTTCGACACAAACTGGCCGGAGCTGGCCGTCAACGTGAACACCCCCAGGGAATTGGATCTGGCGCGGAGCTTCTTCAGGGAGCGATCGCGTCCCCCATTATACCGCGGTAGATCTCCTCAACCTTGTCGGAGAGGTCCTTCGCGGTTATCCTTCCGCCCGTCATCGCTATGGCTCCTACAGAGGAGCCTCCGCATCCGACGCCCTCCTTGATGAATCCCCATTCGTATGCCTGGAGCCCCTCGTAGGGGCTTCCGGAGTAGTCCACGTTGACGTAGACCGCAGGGACGTCGGGCGTGATGGCGTCGATGATCCTCCTCATGCTGGAGTTGGCATCGTCCATGAGCCACCTGGTGGTCCCCTGGATGATGTTCCCGATCAGATCGGGACGGAGCGCGATGACCCCTGCGATGACGGCTCCCATCTGGGTGCCTCCGCCGATGATCACCGGAACGTGGGGAGCGGCTCCGCACACGATGCCGATGTTGGCGGGCATCATGGGGTCTCCGACGCACTCTATGGCTCCGAGGGGGTCGTCCTTCATGTCGCCCGGCTCTATGCCTGCGGCCGCGAGGCTCTCGGTGACGATCCTGGACTTGAGCTCCTTGGGGTTGTTGGGCGACGAGCTGCTCACGAGATTCTCCTTGGTGACGCCCATCGCGGTCATAACAGCGAGCGCGGTGGTCGTTCCGCCGGCGCAGCTCTCGCTGATGATGACGAAGTCGTTGTCCCTGGCCAGCATCTCGCCCAGCATCAGGCCCTTCTCGAACTCCTTCCTGGCGTTCTTGACGGCCTTTCCTGTGGTGATCTTCTCCCCGCACTCGCCCCCCATGTCGAAATAGGGCACGAACGGGACCACGGAGCAGCCTCCGTTGACGATGAAGTACTGCATTCCTGAGAGCTGCAGGGCGGCCATGGTGAGGGTCGCGGGGGTGGGGATGCCTCCGGGGTTGATGGGGATGCCCTTCATGCAGTTCACCTTGCCGCTCACCAGCAGCTCCGCGTCGGCGGGACCGGTGAACATGGTCAGCTCGGGTGTGTCCCCTGCCTCGGAGACCCCGGGGATGGTGGACGTCCTCGTGTTGGCCACCGTGCAGGTGAACACGCCGCGCTTGCCCCAGATCCTCGACAGCACGTCCTTCGCGATCTTCTCGTTTCCGTATACGCCCAGGGAGGGCGGGAGTTCGAATGCCATTGATCTCATCTGCTCCTGAGTATCGAGGGCACAAGGTCCTTGAGGGTTATGGTCTCCCCCTCCTCGTAGCCCAGGTCGAATGTGGTCCACACGGGGACATCGGTGAGGATGTGCTCCCCTGTGACGCATGATGTGCCGTGGTCGGCGAAATAGATTATGCGGTCGGCGTCGCCGAAGTACTCGGACATGAGCTCGTCGGTGCGCTCGAGGACCGCCTTCTTCTTGAACGGGTCCTTCTGGTGGCTGTACTCGTCCACCTCGTCCACATGGAGGAACACGTCCCCGTGCTTCAACGCTTCCCTGGCGGCAGGGAACCTCTCCTCCAGGTCGTATATGAGCTCGATGTCGTATCCGAGGGACGAGCATATCCCCAGCGATGTGGGGCTGTCGGAGAAGGCCTTGAGGTTCCTGATCCCTTCGAATCCGGGATACTGGTTCCCGCATCTGCCGCATCCCCACGGATATTCGGTTATCCCGCCCATGTCCTCGGACACGGCCTCGATGAGCTCCCCGAGGGGTCCCCCGACCGGTATCTCCGGAGCATCCACGGGGGGTGCGGGAGTGACGGGCACGGTGTCGGACTCCATCGTGAGCACGGCGCGCCCCTCGACGAAGAACCTGATCTCCGGCTTGTACGGTTCCAGGATGTCCATGTGGGATTCGACGCTCTTCTCGAGGGCGTCCTTGAACTCCGAGTTGTGATAGCACCAGTGAACCATGCCGTCCCCCAGTCTGGCGGGGCTGAGACGGTAGGCGACCCTCCTGGGGTCCTTTATGGACAGTCCGAGGCCCATGGCCTCGAGGGCGGCCCTCTCGATCTCGGGCGGGTGCCCGGTGAAGAATTCGTTCAGGAACAGCTGCGTGTATCCGCGGCCGGTGGTCCTGTAGCGGTTGGTGACCCTGGATTCCAGGAACGGCATCTCGGCCACGTCGATCGGTTTCCTGCCGTCCAGCTGCGGGCAAGGGTCGTCCTCGGCCCCGTCCAGCAGGACGAATAGAAGATTGCTCATGTTTTCCTCCTCGAGGCGATGGCGGCCTGACCGACCGAGATGCCTCCGTCCCCGTTGGGGACGTTCTCATGGAGGATGGGAACGTGACCTCCGGATATAACCATGTTCTCGAACATGCTGGCCACCGTGCCGTTGTAGGATACGCCGCCGGTGAGGCCTATGCTCCGGATGCCCGTCCTGTCCGCCTCCTCGGCGGCGAGCGATACGAGCTCGGACACGATCCCGTGGACGATGGAGTACGCGATGTCCTCCCTCCTGTCCTTCGGATCGATGCGTGCGAACAGCTCCGCGGTCATGACGGTGTTGTCCGTCGGGGTGAACACGGCGTCCACACCGGCGGCGATGAGCGCGGAGGCGGCGGCGACGACCTCGTCGTTGGTGTTCGCGGTCTGCTCGACGTACTCGATGCCCTTGGCGTCGAGGTAAGCCTTGGCGTCCGCGATGGGCTTGGTGGAGTTCGGCTCATTGAGGGAGTAGAGCAGGCCGACCTTGGCGACGTTCGGGTTCTGGGCGAACATCATATCCATGATGAACTCGGTGTTGAGCGCGTCGCTCGTGCCGGTGACGTAGTCGATGCCGGTGAGCTTGGCGGTCTCGGGGTCGGAGATGGCGGCGTAGACGACCGGCGTCTTGGTCTCCTCGGCGGAGAGGGCGGCGATCTGCGCGGCGGTGGTAGCGATGGGAATGATGGCGTTCACGCCGTCGGCGATGGCCTGATCGCTCAGCTGCTTGAGGATGGTCTGATCGCCCTGGCCGGAGGTGACCTCATACTCGATGGTCACACCGTTATCGGCGGCAATCTTATCCAGCTCGGCGGTGACGGCGTTCGCGATCTCATCGAGGGAGGCGTGGTCGAGCTGCTTGATCACAGCCACCTTATAGGTCTTGGCCTCCTCTGTGCTGTTGTCCGGCTGGTCGGTCGACGGGGTGTCCTTTGCGCCGCAGGCGGCGAGGGACAGCGTCATCGCGCCGGCAAGAACGAGGGTCAGAAGCTTTTTCATCATGTTGTTTTTCATTTTGGTTTTCCTCCAATATATTTGATTTTGGGCGGCAGATGAAGCTCTGTCTTGCCGGAACAGAGCGGGGAAAAAGAAAAAGACCTTCATCCCACCTACATGGGACAAAAGTCGTTGAACTTCTGCGATACCACCCAAATTGACGTTATCAAACGCCCGCTCGCTTACGCGCACCATCATACGCGCCCCGATGGATAACGGGTGG
>ENA-ORPK01002018-ORPK01002018.1-human-gut-metagenome-genome-assembly--contig:-NODE-2018-length-14651-cov-2.822760_pt1 | contig 14651 bp, 10 predicted proteins | sample MGYA00242139_ERZ509068 | MGnify/ENA primary metagenome ERZ509068 (study PRJEB26280, sample SAMEA2338687) | human gut metagenome | biome: human gut; feature: human-associated habitat; material: faeces... | reverse complement strand
GGCATGAGATTGAGAATCACAATTCTCAGAGGGCGTATATCCTGTGTCGTGGCGCGAGAGTTGTTCATAACGAAGATGTTCTCGCTCTTAAGCAGCTCTATCGCGGGGAGTCTGTCCGGTAATCTAAGTGGCATGTTATGATTTATTTTATATTTACATGCAAAGTTAATGATTTATTTTTGTTTGGAAAAACATAAACAAAAAAAGCCACTTTTGACAATTCAAAAGTGGCTATAGTATTATGTAATAATATGCTTATCCGCAGCAGAATAGCACAATCAACTGTGCTGTGAAGATACGGAGGAACATGCTAAGCGGGTAAACCGTAGAGTAACCGATGGCAGGAGCCTCGCGTGAGCAGATTGAGTTTGCGTATGCCAATGCTGGTGGATCGGTACAGGTACCAGCAATCATACCCATGATGGTGAAATAGTTGAATTTATACTTCAAACGAGCAATAACACCTATGATCAAGATGGGGATGATGGTGATAAGGAAGCCAGTAAACACATACATCAATCCGTCGCCCTGTACTACAGTTTTCCAGAAGTGAGCACCAGCCTTTACACCTACACTCGCTAAGAAGAGCACTAGACCTATCTCGCGCAACATCATATTGGCAGAGGTTGTAGTATAGGTGTTCAGCTTCATGCGGTGTCCGAAACGACCAATAAAAATGGCGATAATAAGCGGACCACCAGCGATACCTAACTTCATAGGAACAGGCATGCCTGGGATAGCGAAAGGTATGCTACCGAAGATGATACCAATGATGATGCCGATAAAGATGGTGGCGATGTTTGGCGTATCAAGACGCTTCACCGAGTTACCCATCAATTCTGATATGCGGTTCACATTGTCTTCAGGACCTACAACGAGAATTTTATCGCCTACCTGGAAACGGTAGTTGCGTGAGGCAAATACGTCCATGCCCTGACGTGAAATGCGGGTTACAGTGACACCGTAAACACTAGAGAAGTGCATCTTACCAAGCGTCTTACCATTCATTGATGAATTGGTAATGACAATGCGTCGAGATACCAGTGGCTGAGTGCTTTCGTCTTCTTGCCACGGTGTGTCAATCTCTGGGCCTATGAAAGCCTGGATAGCTTCGGCGTCGGCTTCGGCACAAACGACCAGAACTTCGTCGCCCATCTCGAATTTGTCTTTGCTAACGGGTATTGTGAATTTACCCTCATGCAAGAGACGTGAGAACACGACGTCGCGGTTCAAGAATTCGTTAATCTGTGCAACAGTGCGACCTGCCAAATAGGTGTTGTTTACCTTGAGGTGCATCTGATGGGGTTTGGCTTGAGGGTTCTCTGCCTCTTCCTCTTTCAGCACTTCCTCCTCTTCTTCAAGCGAGGTTCGTGTGATAAAACGCACAGCAATGGTTGCACCGATAATGCCGAGTACGCCTAATGGATATGCACAAGCATAGCCAGAAGCAATCTGTGGCATAGTGCCATCGGCTACCTTCCATACCGACTCAAGGGCCTCATTGGCAGCGCCCAAGCCAGGGGTATTGGTAACAGCACCGTACAATGTACCTATCATCATGGGAAGGTTGGTCTTGTCGTTAGTATCGAAGAATAGATAGTAGCATGCAAACATCACAGCCACGTTTAACAAAACAGTGGTGGTTGAAAGCAAGTTAAGCGTTACGCCACCCTTTTTGAAACTTTCGAAGAAACCAGGGCCTACTTGTAAACCGATACAAAACACGAACAAGATAAGTCCGAAGTCTTGTATGAAACTTAAAATGTCTACAGGAGCTGTAAAGCCAATATGGCCTGCTACAATGCCTGTAAACAGAACAAAGGTAACGCCCAACGAAATGCCGCCAAGCTTAATCTTACCTAACAAGATACCTATGGCAATTACCACGGCATAAAGCAAGGCAATGTGAGCGACAGAGTCGGTCGTTGTAAATAAATTAATAATCCAATTCATTGGTAAAGATTAATATGTGAATAAATGGTAAGTTGATAGTTATATTTTGATATATAGGTATAGAAGCATGTAGCATGCCTCTATACCTTATTATATTAATAACTACGAGCAATAATCACACGGTGTTTAGCAGGTTTTCCTGATACCATATCGGTGCCTGGGGTCTGCTCAAACATGAATGGTACGCAACGAATGGTGGCCTGTGTCTCTTCTTTAATTTTTGCCTCGGTTTCGGCAGTGCCGTCCCAGTGGCAGAGGAAGAAACCGCCATCTTTAATGCGTTCTTTAAACTCGTCATAGTTGTCACATTCGTAGATGTGCTCGTCACGATATTTACGAGCTTTCTCGAAAATATTAGCTTGGATATCGTCGAGTAACTTCTCTACATGCTCTGCAATGCCTTCTAATGGCAAGGTTTCTTTTTCAAGCGTATCGCGACGCATCAACTCTACGGTACCGTTCTCGAGATCGCGTCCTCCCATAACAAGGCGTACAGGAACGCCCTTAAGTTCGTAATCAGCAAACTTAAATCCAGGACGCTTATTGTCTGTATCGTCATATTTTACGCTGATACCTGCCTTACGTAATTTTTCAATAGCAGGCTGCATTGCTTCGGTGATAGCGCTCAACTGTTCGTCATTTTTTGAAATAGGAATGATAACTACCTGGATTGGAGCTAACTTTGGAGGCAACACAAGACCGTTATCGTCAGAGTGTGTCATAATGAGGGCACCAATCAGTCGGGTAGATACGCCCCATGATGTAGCCCAAACATACTCGGGCTTGTTTTCTTTGTTAAGATAGGTTACGCCAAAGGCCTTTGCAAAATTCTGACCCAAGAAATGGCTGGTACCACTTTGTAGCGCTTTACCGTCTTGCATCATTGCCTCAATTGTGTAGGTATCGAGAGCTCCTGCGAAACGTTCGGTTGCACTTTTTACGCCCTGAACTACGGGCACGGCCATAAACTTTTCTGCAAAGTCGGCGTAAACATGCAACATCTTTTGTGCTTCCTTTTCAGCTTCTTCTTTGGTTGCGTGAGCTGTATGACCTTCCTGCCAAAGGAACTCGGATGTGCGCAAAAAAGGACGTGTGCGCATCTCCCAACGCATTACATTACACCACTGGTTGCAAAGTAATGGCAGGTCACGCCATGAATGTATCCAATTTTTATAGGTGTTCCAAATGATGGTTTCGGATGTTGGGCGAATGATAAGTTCTTCATCCAGTTTTGCGGTGGGGTCAACCTCAACACCACTTTTGTCTTCTTTAGCGCGCAGACGGTAATGAGTTACGACAGCACATTCTTTTGCAAAGCCTTCAACATGTTCTGCTTCACGACTCAAGAACGACTTAGGGATAAGCATTGGGAAATAAGCGTTCTGTACGCCCGTTTCCTTAAACATGCGGTCGAGCTCATGTTGCATCTTCTCCCAAATTGCGTAGCCGTAGGGTTTGATAATCATACAACCTCTTACTGCCGACTGCTCAGCTAAATCGGCTTTTACTACCAAATCGTTATACCACTGACTATAATTGTCAGCACGTTTGGTCAAATCTTTAAGTTCTTTTGCCATTTGATGTATTTATTTCTTTCTTTGTCCTTATTATTCTGATATGTTGACGTCTTTCAACTATAACTACAACATATTGATAAATTATTTGCAAATTTACAAAAAAATGTTGGATTGCTTACAAGATTATAAAAAAACAATTAACTTTGCAATACAAATTAACTTCGTTGAGAAGAGAATTTGCTGATTTGGTAATTGTATATTGCAGAAATAACATTTGCTAGATTAATGAAAAAGAATTGTATTAGCATTTTTCGTTTAATTTAAATTGGTTTGAAATTATGAAAAAAATGAAATTGGCCACATTTGCAATGTGTTTGTTGGCTATTTTTAGTTGTAGCACAAAACAGGGCACCGGAGCCCTTATTGGAACTGGTGGTGGCGCTGTGTTAGGCGCTATTATTGGAAAACTGGCTGGAAATACGGCTGTAGGTGCTGCTATAGGTAGTGCTGTAGGTGCAGGAACAGGTGCTATTATTGGTCGTCATATGGATAAGGTGGCCGAGGAAGCTGCTAAGGTTGAAAATGCCAAGGTAGACAAGGTTACAGATACTAATGGCTTTGAAGCTGTGCGTGTGACATTTGATTCGGGTATTCTTTTTGCAACAAGTAGTTCAACGCTGAATGAGACTTCAATAAACTCTTTAGCAAAGTTGTATAACATATTGAAAAATAACCAAGATTGCCACGTAGATATCTACGGACATACCGATAACCAAGGCTGGAAAAATAGCACTGCTGAGCAGAGCATTGCTAAGAACCAAACTCTTTCTGAGCAGCGCGCACAATCGGTAGCCAACTATTTGCGCAACCTCGGCATTACAAGTGCTCAGTTGCAGAGGGTAGCTGGTCAGGGTCAGTCAAATCCTGTTGCCGACAATAGCACAGCACAGGGTAGACAGATGAACCGCCGTGTAGAGATTTACCTCTATGCTAGCAAAGCAATGGTAGACGCTGCTAATGCTGGTACACTGAACTAAATAAATATATTGCTGGACAACTATTTGTTTGGCATGAGTATTTGAACTGACAGGGGTCGGAGTATGGTATATGTGAGTATACATCCATACCAAGACCTCTGTTTTGTTTTTGTAATGACATTATTTCGCTCACTATCATTAAGATATGGTGATTGGTGAAACTCATTGTTAAAGATAAAGCATGATGATAAAATTGCTATTAAAAATATTGAAATGGGGCGTAGCTTTCTTCTTTTGCTCAACCATACTTGTTGTGGTTATGTATCGCTTTATACCTGTATATATAACGCCATTGATGGTGATACGGTGTTTTCAACAGGTTGGCAAGGGTGAGCATATTACGTGGCATCATCATTGGGTGCCGTTAGATAATATATCGCCACATTTGCCTGTAGCGGTGATGGCAAGTGAAGACCAACGCTTTTTAATCCATCATGGTTTCGATTTAGATGCCATTGAAAAGGCGGCGCGGCATAATCGTAACCATACGAGCAGAAAAATGGGAGCCAGCACCATCTCTCAACAGACAGCTAAGAATGTGTTTCTATGGCCAGGAAGGAGTTGGACTCGTAAAGGCTTTGAGGTGTATTTTACTTCACTTATTGAATTAATGTGGAGCAAGCAACGCATTATGGAAGTCTATCTCAACTCGATAGAAATGGGTAATGGCATTTATGGTGCTGATGCTGTGGCAGAATATCATTTCTCGAAAACTGCTGCCGACTTGTCGCGCTCTGACTGTGCTTTAATTGCTGCAACGTTACCAAATCCATTGAAATTTGATAGCTCTAATCCGAATGGTAAAATGCGAAACCGTAGATGTGGAGGTTCCTGCTGGAGCAGAGATTATTCTTCCTAAAGAGGGTGAAGATATTAACCCACATTCAGCTTCAGGAGGTGTTTACCGTAATATGAAGAAATAACATTTTTCTACCAAGTAATCATAAATAAAACTTCTTGTTAAACATTGATGCCCCTTGATAAGCTATGATAAATCTTCTTGATAAACTAAATGACAGTCAGCGTGATGCTGTTACCTATTGCGATGGTGCCCAACTGGTGATTGCTGGTGCAGGATCGGGTAAAACTCGTGTGCTGACCTATAAGATTGCGTATTTGTTGCAACAGCCTAATTTGCAGCTTATGCCATGGAATATTCTTGCACTTACGTTTACCAATAAGGCTGCTAAAGAAATGAAACAACGCGTAGGACAAATTGTGGGGCAAGACCTTGCTCACGCATTGTTTATGGGTACATTTCATTCAATTTTTGCTCGTATCTTGCGCCATGAGGCTACGCGGTTAGGATACACATCTCGCTTTACTATATATGACGATGCCGACTCACGTTCACTTATTTCAACCATTGTTAAAGAAATGGGCCTTTCTGACAAGGAATATAAGGCTTCGAACGTGTTACACCGCATAGGTATGGCTAAAAACCGCCTAATTACCGCTGATAAATATGCAAATGAAGGTTCTATCAGAACTTTGGATGCTCAACAACAAATGCCCGAATTGTATAAGGTGTATTGCATCTATGAGCAGCGTTGTAAAATGGCTAATGTCATGGATTTTGACGATTTGCTGGTGAATACTTGGAAGTTGTTTAACCTGTTTCCAGAGGTTTGCTCAATGTATGCCGAACGTTTTAAATATATTTTGGTGGACGAGTATCAGGACACCAACTATGTACAGCAATGTATCATCTACCAACTTGCCAGAGAACATAAGCGCATTTGTGTTGTAGGTGATGACGCACAAAGCATCTATGGCTTTAGAGGTGCCAATATTGATAATATATTGAGTTTTGAAAGACAATATGCTGGGGCAAGAATGTTTAAGCTCGAGCGCAACTACCGTAGTACACAAACAATAGTAGAGGCTGCAAACAGTTTGATAGCGCATAATCAGCGACAAATTAGAAAAGATGTTTATAGCGAGAATAGTAAAGGCGAAAAACTGCAGTTATTTGAGGCATACTCTGACCGCTTGGAAGCTGTTCATGTGTGTGATACAATTAGTAAGCTAAAAAAGACGAGCCAAGAAGGGCTCTATTCTGATTATGCCATACTTTATCGTACTAACGCACAGAGTAGACTTTTTGAAGATGAATTGCGCAAAAGAGGAATTCCATATACTATTTATGGTGGTTTAAGCTTTTATCAACGAAAAGAGATAAAAGATATTATTTCATACTTTCGGGCAATTATCAATCCTGATGATGAAGAGGCACTAAAACGTATTATTAATTACCCTACACGTGGTATTGGATCTACTACAGTGCAGAAAATTGCAGTTACTGCCACTGAAAATGAAGTAAGTTTATGGGAAATCATCTCACAACCAGCAACATATAATCTTCCTGTAAATAAAGGAACAGCAACAAAATTGTTGGGGTTTGTAGCATTGGTTAACGAATTACGCAATAATTTGGAAAAGCTTAATGCGGTAGAACTGGGTGAGATGGTTATTCGTAATTCGGGCATATATCGTGAAATATTTGCAGATAATTCACCCGAAGGATTGGCGCGTCAAGAAAATATTGAAGAGCTAATTAACGAACTTCAAGCCTTTGTTGATGATAGAATGGAGGAGGACAACCATTCGGCCGTGGGTTTAATCGATTTCTTGCAGGAAGTGTCGCTGTTATCGGATGTAGAACATAATGCAGATAATGAAGACCAAGACGAAAAAGGAGCAGTTTCGCTCATGACCATTCATGCAGCAAAAGGTCTTGAGTTTCCTGTCGTTTTTATTGTCGGATTAGAGGAAAATATATTCCCAAGCTTGCGATCATGTGATAGCCAGCGCCTTTTAGAGGAAGAACGACGTTTGTTGTATGTTGCTATTACTCGAGCAGAACAGAATTGTTACTTATCGTGTGCAAAAACGCGCTATCGGTTTGGAAAGACCGAATACGACCCACCAAGCCGTTTCTTAAAAGATATTGATCCACACTATATTCAGCATGTAATGCAAAATATAGATGAAGCGCAATTTGGCGATAATTGGAATAAGTTTCGTTCAAAGAGTTTTAGCGGTCGTACATCCTTTAGTAGAGAGGCAAATCGTTCTGACAATAAAAGTGATAATAAATTTACTTTGAAACGAGAGAATACTCACTCTGTTATAAATAGTGTTAATGATCAATCTCTTTTTACAAAGGACATTAGTGGTGGCTCTTTTAAGAAGATGTCAACTCAAATAAGCCCCAAAACAAATAATGCGACTTCAGTAAGAACATCTTCTACAATGACTTCGGCAGGCACATTGTCACAGGGTACCATCATCGAACATCAACGTTTTGGTCGTGGTGAAGTTCAAAGCATTGAAGGCTCTGGAGAAAATCTGAAGGTTACAGTAAGGTTTGAAAGTGGAGTAGGCACTAAACAGCTGTTGGTGAAGTTTGCTCGATTTACGATCGTAAAATCATAGCCATCATTCCGTCCTGAATGCATTTGTAAATTTGAAAATAGAATTCAACATTAAGATATACACATAACCATAATATGGCAGAAACTAAAAAAACTCGGAAACCACTGTCTACACCAATTGACAGCACTTACGGACATCTACAGCCGCAGGCTTTAGATATTGAGAAGGTAGTGTTGGGCGCCTTGATGATTGATAAGGACGCTTTCTCTGTAATATCCGAAATTATACGCCCCGAAACTTTTTATGATCCAAAGCATCAGAAAATATACAATGCCGTGCAGACGCTCAATATGAACGAGCATCCTGTAGACATTATGACGGTAACTGACCAATTAAAGAAAGAAGGAACTCTTGATGCTGTAGGCGGAGCTGCGTATATCGTAGAGTTGAGTTCAAACGTAGCTTCATCGGCTAATATTGAATATCATGCTCGTATATTGGCTCAGAAATTTCTGGCTCGTCAGCTTATTTCTTTTGCAAGTGTTATTGAAACGAAAGCCTTTGATGAAACGATTGATGTTGAAGAGCTAATGCAAGAAGCTGAGGGAAGTTTGTTTGAACTGTCGCAACGCAATATGAAGAAAGACTATGTTCAGGTTGACCCTGTTATTACCCGAGCAATGGAAATTCTTAAAAATGCGTCAAAGAATGATGGTGGACTCACGGGTGTGCCAACAGGTTATATGAAACTGGACGAAAAAACCAGCGGATGGCAAAGTTCTGACCTTGTGATCATTGCAGGACGTCCTGCCATGGGTAAAACTTCATTCGCTCTTTCTCTTGCCAAAAATATTGCAGTTGATTATCATGAGCCTATAGCGTTTTTCTCTCTTGAGATGAATAATGTGCAGCTTGTAAACCGCTTGATTTCAAACGTGTGTGAAATTCCGGGTAATAAAATGTTGAATGGCCAGCTTTCACCTGATGAATGGGACCGCTTGGACAAACGCATCGGTAAACTGCAAGGTGCACCTCTTTATATTGACGACACTCCAGGTCTTTCTATTTTCGAGCTACGTACCAAAGCACGTCGATTGGTTAAAGAAAAAGGTGTAAAGATTATTATGATTGACTACCTTCAGTTGATGAACGCAAATGGTATGAAATTCGGTAGCCGTCAGGAAGAGGTGTCAAAAATTTCTCAATCGTTAAAGGGTTTGGCAAAAGAACTTGATATTCCTATCTTGGCATTGTCACAGTTGAGCCGTGCTGTTGAAACTCGAGAAGGATTGGAAGGAAAGCGTCCGCAGTTAAGTGACCTTCGTGAGTCGGGAGCTATCGAGCAAGATGCCGACATGGTTTTGTTTGTGCACCGTCCTGAGTATTACCATATCCTTACCGATGATAAAGGTAACGACCTACATGGTAAAGCACAAATTATTATTGCCAAACACCGTAAAGGTGCTGTGGGTGAGGTATTGCTTACCTTTAAGGGTGAATATACACGTTTCCAAGATCCTGAAAAGGAGACAGATGAAAAAGACTCTGATCCATTTGTTGATGGATTGATAAGTAGCAAACTGAATAGTGATGCCCACGATGTGCCCCCAATGGATGCACCATTTGGTACTGATATATCATCGTATATGAACTCAGATGCCCCCTTTTAGTAAACATTAAAATATTTAAGCTGTAAAAAATGTTGCATTATTTAAAAATAGACACGTAAAAGCCGTTAAAAAGAGAAATATGTAAGTATTATTGCTAAATTTATGATAAATCATTTGTTTCTGTCATATTTTTTATTACCTTTGCAATGTGAACGTAAATATGAAACAAAAGGTAAAAGTGATGATAGCATATAACTATAATATGAATAATGCGCTATTCCTATCAGCTCTAGCACTATGCTTGGGTGAGATAGGGTCATGATTATAACACACGATATTGATACGAGCCTTTCTCACTGAAAATGTGTGAAAGGCTCTTTCATTAATCAGGTTTTTTAATCAACATATTCTATAAAAGAACATATGTTTAGCAAGACAATTCTTTAGCAAATACTTAAAATATTATCATACGATGAGCGAGAGATTATTTATTTTTGACACAACACTCCGAGATGGCGAACAGGTTCCTGGTTGCCAATTAAATACTGTTGAGAAGATACAAGTGGCCAAACAGTTGGAGCATTTGGGAGTAGACGTAATTGAGGCTGGATTTCCCATTTCTAGTCCTGGCGATTTTAATTCGGTCATTGAGATAAGTAAGGCCGTTACATGGCCCACTATCTGTGCGCTCACTCGCGCAGTAGAGAAAGACATTGATGTGGCTGCTGAGTCGTTACAATATGCCAAGCATAAACGAATTCATACGGGTATTGGCACTAGCGATAGCCATATTAAATTTAAGTTTAACTCTACGCGCGATGAAATTCTTGAGCGTGCTGTCGCTGCTGTTAAATATGCAAAACGTTATGTTGAAGATGTTGAGTTTTATGCTGAAGATGCAGGACGTACTGATAATGAATATTTAGCTCAAGTGGTGCAAGCAGTAATAAAGGCTGGTGCCACTGTTGTAAATATACCCGACACTACAGGTTATTGTTTACCAGCCGAATACGGTGACAAGATTAAATATCTTGTTGAACATGTTGATAATATAGATAAAGCCATAATATCTACTCATTGTCATAACGATTTGGGTATGGCAACAGCCAACACACTAAGTGGCGTGTTGAATGGTGCCCGCCAGGTTGAAGTAACAATTAATGGTATTGGTGAACGTGCTGGTAACACCTCGCTTGAAGAGATTGCAATGATATTGAAGTGTCATAAGCATCTTGATATCGATACAAACATTAATACTTCTAAAATATATCCTACCAGCCGAATGGTTAGTTCGCTGATGAATATGCCTGTACAGCCTAATAAGGCCATTGTAGGCAGAAACGCTTTTGCTCATTCAAGCGGAATACATCAAGATGGCGTGCTGAAAAATGTACAGACTTATGAAATTATGAATCCTAAGGACGTTGGATTGGATGACAACTCAATCGTTCTTACAGCTCGTTCAGGTCGTGCAGCCCTAAAATATCGTCTTCATGTATTGGGCGTTAATGTTGACGATGAAACAAAACTTGACAAACTGTATCAGAAATTCTTACGTATAGCCGATCAAAAGAAAGAAGTAAATGATGACGATATCTTAATGCTGGCTGGTGCTGATACTGCTGAAGCTCATGCTGTTAAGCTCGATTTTCTTCAGGTTACAACAGGGATGGGTGTGCGTAGCGTTGCAAGCATCGGTCTGGATATCTCTGGCCAAAAATTTGAAGAGGCTTCTACAGGTAACGGTCCTGTTGATGCTGCCATTAAGGCATTGAAGAAAATTATTCAAAAGCAAATGGTGCTGAAAGAGTTTACAATACAAGCTATCTCAAAAGGAAGTGACGATGTAGGTAAGGTGCATATGCAGGTTGAGTATGATGGAAATGTCTACTATGGCTTTGGTGCAAATACTGATATTGTGACGGCTTCAGTAGATGCTTATATCGATTGTATAAATAAGTTTAAGGTGAAATAGAATTATAGAACACAATAAAATCATAGATAGGATGAATACATTATTTGATAAGATTTGGGACAAACATATTGTACAAACCGTAGAAGATGGCCCCACACAACTATATATTGACAGACTTTACTGTCATGAGGTGACTTCGCCTCAGGCTTTTGACGGACTTCGTCAGCGTGGATTAAAATGTTTCCGCCCTAATCATATTTATTGCATGCCTGACCATAATACCCCTACACATGATCAGGATAAGCCCATTGCCGACCCTGTCTCAAAAAAACAGGTTGATACATTAGCTGCTAATTGTAAAGAATTTGGGCTGACGCATTATGGTATGATGTCAAAAGATAATGGCATTATCCATGTAGTAGGCCCTGAAAAAGGTTTATCATTGCCAGGAATGACTATTGTTTGTGGTGATTCGCATACCTCTACTCATGGTGCCGTTGGTGCTATCGCATTTGGTATTGGTACTTCAGAAGTAGAAATGGTAATGGCTTCAGAGTGTATTTTGCAACAGAAACCAAAATCGATGCGTATCAATATCAATGGCAAACTGAAGAAGGGGGTTGTAGCAAAAGATGTTGCCCTATATCTCATGTCACAGCTTACCACCAGTGGCGCAACAGGCTATTTTGTTGAATATGCAGGTGATGTGGTTCGAGATATGACTATGGAAGGCCGACTTACATTATGCAACCTTTCAATTGAGATGGGTGCACGTGGTGGTTTTGTAGCTCCTGATGAAACAACTTTTGAATATATTAAAGGCCGTGAATTTGCCCCAGAGGGTGAAAATTGGGAAAAAGCTGTGGCCTATTGGAAAACTTTAAAGAGTGGCGATGACGCTGTCTTTGATAAAGAGTTAACGTTTAATGCCGAAGACATAGAACCTCGCATCACTTACGGAACCAATCCAGGTATGGGTATTGGTATTATGGAAAGCATACCAACACTCGACGAAATTGATGAAGCAAGTCGCGCATCATTCGAGAAGAGTTTGAATTATATGGGCTTTAAGCCTGGTGAAAAATTACTTGGTCATGCTATCGATTATGTTTTTTTAGGTGCTTGTACCAATGGTCGCATTGAAGATTTTCGTGCTTTTGCTTCAATTGTAAAAGGGCATCATAAGGCAAATAATGTAGTAGCCTGGTTGGTACCTGGTAGTTGGGCTGTTGACAAACAAATTCGCGATGAGCATCTTGACAAGGTGCTTGAAGAAGCAGGGTTTGAAATTCGTCAACCTGGTTGTTCTGCCTGTCTTGCCATGAATGACGATAAGATACCTGCAGGAAAATATAGCGTAAGTACAAGCAACCGCAATTTTGAAGGCCGACAAGGGCCTGGAGCTCGCACTCTTTTGGCGAGTCCTTTAGTCGCTGCTGCAGCGGCTATCACAGGAGTTGTTGCCGACCCACGCGAGTTTATGTAAATTCTTAGCGACGTCATAACAACGTTCAACGTTTTAAAACAATTATCAACGTTACAAAACATTAATAATGAAACAGAAATTTAACATCATAACAAGTACATGCATCCCATTGCCTTTAGAGAATGTAGACACAGACCAAATCATACCCGCCCGCTTTCTCAAGGCAACAGATAAAAAAGGTATGGGTGAAAACCTTTTTCGCGATTGGCGTTATAATGCTGATGGCTCATTAAAGACCGACTTTGTGCTTAACGATCCTTCGTACAGTGGTGTGATATTGGTTGCAGGCAAAAACTTTGGTTCTGGCTCATCACGAGAGCATGCTGCTTGGGCTATCGCAGGTTATGGATTTAGAGTGGTTATCAGCAGCTTTTTTGCCGATATTCATAAGAATAATGAGTTAAATAATTTCGTTTTACCTGTTGTCGTATCAGAAAGCTTTTTGCAAGAACTTTTCGATAGTATTGCTAAAGATCATAAAACCGAAGTAGAAGTAAACCTTCCTGAACAAACAGTCACAAATAAGGCTACGGGCCATAGTGAGAAGTTTGAAATTAATGGTTACAAAAAGCATTGTTTGATGAACGGCCTCGACGACATTGACTATTTACTTCAAAATAAGGATAAAATTGTGGCATGGGAAGAGGAGAACAAGTAAGCCGCTCTCGTTTTACGGCACCTTACATCGAAATTATGGATTGTACGCTGCGCGACGGCGAACAGACCAGTGGTGTGAGTTTCCTACCACATGAGAAACTGATGATTGCACGCAAGTTGCTGAGCGATGTGAATGTCGATCGCATTGAGGTGGCCTCGGCTCGTGTTTCAGAGGGCGAAAAAGAAGCGGTAAAAATGATCTGCCGCTATGCTGAAAGTGTAGGTAAACTTGACTGCGTTGAAGTGCTTGGCTTTGTTGATGCTCACCGTTCAATCAACTGGATAGACGAATGTGGTGGAAAGGTTATTAACTTATTGGCCAAGGGTTCTTATAAACATTGCACACAGCAATTGAAAAAGACTCCTGAAGAGCATCTTGCTGACATTTGTGAGGCCGTTGACTATGCACAGCTTAAAGGCATGTCGGTCAATCTATATTTAGAAGACTGGAGTTCGGGGATGAGTCAGTCGCCTGAGTATGTGTATCAACTGATGGATGGCTTAAAGGATACTGGCATCAAACGTTTCCTGCTTCCCGACACATTGGGTATTATGAATCCGTTGCAATGTCTTGAAAGCATGCATAAAATGGTAAAACGATATCCCAATATTCATTTCGACTTCCATGCTCATAACGATTACGATTTAGCTGTTAGTAATTCGTTGGCCGCTGTTTTAAGTGGGGCTAAAGGTCTACATGTTACGGTTAATGGTCTAGGTGAGCGTTGTGGTAATGCACCGCTTGCCAGTGTTCAAGTGATTCTGAAGGATATGTTCCATGCCAAGACCAATATCAAGGAAGACCGTCTCAACGATGTGTCTCGATTGGTGGAGGGATACAGTGGTATCGCCGTGGCTCCAAATACACCTGTGGTAGGTGACAATGTCTTCACGCAGGTGGCTGGTGTTCATGCCGATGGTGACAACAAGGACAAACTTTATTGCAACGACTTGATGCCTGAGCGATTCGGACGCCATCGTGAGTATGCTTTGGGTAAAAATTCCGGCAAGGCAAACATCATCCAAAACCTCAATGAATTGGGGTTGGAGTTGACACCTGAGCAGACCAAGGCGGTGACCAAGCGTATCACAGAACTT
>ENA-ORPK01002016-ORPK01002016.1-human-gut-metagenome-genome-assembly--contig:-NODE-2016-length-14656-cov-5.201630_pt1 | contig 14656 bp, 11 predicted proteins | sample MGYA00242139_ERZ509068 | MGnify/ENA primary metagenome ERZ509068 (study PRJEB26280, sample SAMEA2338687) | human gut metagenome | biome: human gut; feature: human-associated habitat; material: faeces... | reverse complement strand
ATTTGAATACGGAACTTAATGAAGAAGAAATTAAAGCTATGGATTATGATACTGTGATTCTTGCGACAGGATCTAAACCAAAAGTATTCTCTTTGGGTGATGATTCACATACTTATACAGCAGAACAAGTTTTATTGAAACAGAAGGATGCTGGCAAGAAAACTGTCGTTGTAGGTGGTGGACTTGTAGGTTGTGAAACTGCTTTGTGGTTGGCGCAGAATGGAATTCATGTTACAATTGTTGAAGCATTAGATAAGGTAATGGCTGTAAATGGTCCACTTTGTGCTGCGAATAAAGAAATGTTGGAAGCATTGCTACCATTTAATGGAGTAGAAATTATCACAGGTGCAAAGGTTACAGAATTTGCGAATGGAGAAGTAAAAGTAGATACTAAAGAAGGTAGCAAGACTATTATGAGTGATAGTGTTATCCTTTCAGTTGGATATAAAGAAGAGAATACACTTTATAATAATCTTCAGTTTGATATTCCTGATCTTTATTTGCTTGGAGATGCAAAAAAAGTATCCAACATCATGTATGCAATCTGGGATGCATTCGAAGTAGCTAACCATATTTAATAATGATATGAAGGTGACTGGTGATTTGAATTGGGTGATATAAAGAATTTTATATATTTTCAGAAAGTATATGAAATGCATAGTATGCATAGAGCAGCTGAACATTTATTTATTTCTGCACAAGGTCTTGGTAAAATCATCAAGAATCTTGAACACGAGTATAACACCACTTTTTTCGTTCGCTCTCAAAATGGTGTTGTTCCTACAGATAGTGCAAAATTATTTTATGACTGGAGCAAAGAATTAGTTTTGCAGGATGCTCATATTAAAACTGAAATAAATAATCGGATGATATATATTTTTATTTACACGCCCATCATTTACTGCTATAATTTTTTTAATCAAACAAGTCTACTTAAAGCATAGCAGGAGTTATGAAATGAATAAAATTGCCATATTTATAACAGTCATCATTGGTGCGTACATATTATTTTTGCTTGAGCATATTGAGTCGCCTTTTGCACCTTTAGCAGAGACGCTGGCCTTTTACGTTTTTGGACGTTTTTGGACGTGTTTGTGCAAAAATATTTAGCGGTGTCTTTTTTGATGAGCGCATACAATGGCCTGATTCCTTGATAAAAATTAAAAAGCTCTACTTTGCCATGGCTAGGGGCCTGAGCATTCTTTTTAATACGGGCATAGCTTTTCTGGTGTCCCTTTTAGTGTATAAGCTGTACAGCGGTGCTGCCTATAAGGAGTTGGAATACGGCTTTGATTTTTTATTGCTGGAAACTTATTTTTTCTTCGCCAGCTATCTAACCTTTTCTTTATGCTGGTATCTGCATGACAGATGGGCAGAAGGCAGCAATGCAGTGAGTATTTCCGCCTTGGTGGATGCTAAGGTGAAAGCTGGCAAGCGTCCTACATGTTATGATTGGCTGGTATTTGATGGAATTTTACTGTTTGCAATTGGCTGCGACTTAAATAAGCAAGCTTCTCCTATGTCTATGCAGGAGGCGCTCGTTTGCATCGGCATTCTTTTCATTCTGCTTGCCACCTTCGCCTTTCATGGCTGGCTGTGGTTCAAGTATAAGGATGCGTAAAAATTTCGGGTGTCCCCCAAAAGTTGTGGTATGCGCTCTAACGTTTGTGTGGTTAGGCTTTAACAGATTTTGTGGTTTCGCTACGGCAAAAGTTGTGGTTAGCCTTTAACAGTTCTGTGGTTTTACTCTAACGAATTTTGTGGTATATTATAAAATAAGATTCTTCTTATTTTATAATATACCCTTTTCAGTATGAGGGTTAGTGGTTAAGCCTTAAGGCCGAATCTGAAATTTGCTTTAGGGTTGCTTGGGCTTGCGGTTACGCTTGAGCTTTTTGAGCTTTAGGTAACCATTGTAGGGATCATGCTCGAGCTTGGGGTTGTGCCTAATGCGGATTTTTTGCCAACAGTGCTATTGTTAATTTTGCCTCATTGTATAATGCATTTGCACACCTAAAGATAATAAAAAATCTATATCATTTCCCGCTTTTAGAGTACTCATGAAAATAAATTATTCACAAATCAGAGTTTTTATGATAGAATCATCTTAGGAATAGTTTAATTAAAGTTACTTGAATTATAAAATATTTTAAGCAGGTGATTTTGTGGGAAAAGGATTGGTGGTTTCGTCATTAGCTTTGGCAGCAGGTTTTTTATTGCCTGTATATGGTTATGCAGCTCAATTAGATACACAACAACAGATAATTGCTCAGAAAGAGCAGGAGCAAGCTTCCAAACGCGCTGAACAGGATTTGCAGCATCGCGTTAGTCAGTCTATGGCTAAATCGCAGCAGCAAAGCAGCCGTTTGGAGGCTTTTGTTTTACCTGAGGAAGAGAACAGTTTTAAAATCAAACAGTTTGTACTTTCTGCGCCTGAGTATGGATATAAATTTACTTGGATAGATGAATATCTAGCACAGTTTAATGGTCAGAGAATTGGTGTGAACGGCATAAATGAATTGCTGAAACGAATCAACCAGGAAATCATCAACCGCGGATATATAACGACGCGAGTATATGTTGGTGAACAGGATTTATCAAAAGGTAAATTTGTCTTTTCATTAGTTCCGGGTATTGTGGGGGATATTAAATTTAGGAATGAAAAAACTTGGGGAACTTGGCATAATGCAGTTTGCATGAAGCGAGGTTCAATACTTAATATACGTGATATAGAACAGACCATAGATAATTTTAACAATGTGCCTTCGCAGAGTGCAGATATCAAGATTGAGCCGGGCAGTAATGAAGGTGAAAGTAATCTCGTTATAGATATTAAGCGCACAAAGCCATGGACTTTAATGACTTCAGTAGATAACAGTGGCACTAAGACAACAGGCAGGGCACAGATGAGCGCAACATTGCAGCTGTTGCAGCCTTTTTCAGCGAACGATGTATTTTATGCAAGCTGGAATGAAGATGCTACGCAATCAGGAGAACGTAAGGGAACAAGGGCGAACAGCTTGTACTACAGTGTCCCATTCGGTAAAGAGCGATTTACTTTTAGCCATAGCAAGAATGATTACCACCAGACTGTTGAATATGCAGTAAACCCTTTTGTTTCCAGCGGTAAATTTACAAGTGACAGCATAAGCTGGAATCATTTGCTACAGCGTGACCAAAAGAGTAAAACTGATTTTGAGCTTGGCCTTGTACATAAAACTCGTCACAGCTATATAGACGGCACGGAAATAGAGGTGCAACGCCAAAAGACAACAGCAATGCAGGTCGGTGTCAATCACAGGCAGTATCTTGGTGCAAGCGTATTAGATGCCTCGCTGAAATGGCAGAAGGGCTTGCCGTGGTATGCAGATGCAGGACCTACTGACGGTATGACGGATGAAGCAACAACGCAGTACAATATGTATCTGCTCAGCGCTAATTATACTGCTCCGGTGCCTTTTGGAAATGGGTATGATGCGCAGTATAATGTTTCCGTGCGTGGGCAAAAAGCAGACCAGAGAATATATGGCAGTGAATTCTTTTCTATAGGAGGCTGGTACAGTGTACGTGGCTTTGATGGAGAGCAGACGCTTTCAGCAGAAGATGGCATTGTAGTACGCAATGAGCTGCGTTTTCCGATAGATGATTTACCGCATCAGCTATATCTGGCATTGGATTATGGCAAGGTATCAGGACCATCTGCCGAATATTTATTAGGGACGGAATTAGTAGGCAGTGCAATCGGTATGCGAGGAAGAATAGGGGCTTTCAGCTATGATGCATTTGTTGGTTATCCGGTCAAGAAGCCGGAAGGCTTTAAGACTGCTAGCAGAACGTATGGCCTGATGCTTACAGCGCAGATTTAAAGATATCGGTATAAGCCTTAGGATGGAGGGCTATTATGGGGAATTTGGGTAAGAACAGAAAGAAATTTTTGGCTTTGGCTATTGCTTTATCATTGCAGATGCAGGCAGTTATCCCTTGCTATGCAGCAGTTACTGCAGAAGCAGGTGGAGCGAATGTAAACGGTAATATAATCAATATAGTGAAACCGGACAGTAATGGCCTATCACACAATAAATTTACTGATTTCAATGTGGCTGGCAATGGTATTGTATTCAACAACCATACAGGAAGCGCGCAGTATAATTCCCAATTAGCAGGAGCGTTGAATGCTAACGCCAATTTGCAGGGAAATGCAGCAAAGCTGATTCTTTCTGAAGTAACAGGTACAGGCAAAACAAACCTGAATGGTATGCTGGAGATTGCAGGTACAAAAGCTGATTTAGTAATTGCCAATCCCAACGGCATTGTCGGCAAGGGCTTTGGTTTTATCAATGTAGGCAGAGCTACGCTGACTACAGGTGTGCCTGATTGGGGTGCTGACGGTAAGTTAAATGGCTTTTCTGTTGCAAAAGGTACTATAGATATCCAGAATGCTGGCTTAACAGAAGACCAACGCACAGATTACAGACCTGATAAATTAGATATTATGGCCCGTGCGATAAAAATTAATGATGAGCTTTGGGCAAATGAGGCGATAAATGTTGTCGCAGGCAGCAATGAGGTAAAATACAATACAGATGGCTCGTTAGAAGTGCAGAAAACAACTGCGACTGCGGAAAAGCCACATGTGGCACTTGATGTGGCTGCATTGGGTGGTATGTATGCCGGTAGGATTATGCTTGTAGGTACGGAAAAAGGACTGGGCATGAATATTGGCGGCAACCTGAAAGCGCAGGAGAATTTAAGCATTACCAATGACGGCAGGATTGTCTTTACTAAAAACGCTGGTAGCAATAATACTGCGGACGGATTATCGAATAAGGATTACACATCTCTTACCTCCGATGGCACAGTGATGGTCAGCAGTACGGAGGATATTGAAAACAGTGGTGTTATAACGGCACAAAAGGATATGACGCTGACTGTTGGCGGCAAGTTGACCAATAGTGGTACCTTGGAAGCAGGCGCAGCGTACACTGCAGAAGAGGAAGAGGAGAATCCTAAATTTTTGCAGGACGCTGCAGCATTAAGGATTACTGCGGACGAAATTACAAACAGTGGCAATATTAATGCGTCCAAGATATTGGATGTAACCAGTACTAAAGCTATAAACAATAACGGATATATGCATAGCAGTGGCGAAGCACGTGTTTCTGCTGGTGGTATTCTTAGTGGCAGTGGCTCTATAGGTGCAAAAAGTAGCGTAAATGTTACAGCAGATAAGCTTACTTTAAACAAGAATAATATTTATACTATTGGCGCAGATGGCAAAATTAATAATACTACCGGTGTAAGCATTACAGAGATTAATCCTGATAAACCGGTAATCCCTGAGACGCCAAATCCTGAAGCCCCGCGTGAGGCAGAAGATTTTAAAGCGCCTGCCTTGCCTGATATAGCGCAAGCTTCTGGTGTTGCGTCTACGGTGAAAAAGGATAAGATAAGTGACAATGATTTAGATTTAGTGGCAGATGCTAACGCCAATGGTAAATATAAACCAATTATTGACAAGGCTGCTAATGGTGTTGACCTGGTGCAGATTGCAGAAGTGAACGGCAACGGTGTTTCCCGTAATTTGTACAGTGACTTCAACATTAAATCCACAGGCCTAATTTTGAATAACGCAACCAAGTACACTAAAACTGAGCTTGGTGGTTACATTGATCGCAATATGTTCCTTGCAGGTAAAGGGGCACGTGTAATCTTAAACGAGGTTACCAGCAGCAATGCAAGCACGCTTAACGGATACCTAGAGGTTGCAGGCAACAAAGCAAGTGTTGTTATTGCTAATGTCAATGGTATAAGTGTTAACGGACTTGGGTTTATCAACACAGATAATGTAGTTCTATCTACAGGTGCGGTGACAAACTGGGCAGATGGCAGCTTTAAATTCAGTGACAACAAGGGTGATATGATTATAGCCGGTGATGGCCTGAATGCGCGCAATCCTAAGCAGTTGAAGATCTTCACGAACAACCTGCAGGTAGACAAAAGTGAAGTATATACCAATGAACTGCATATCAGTGCAGATGGATTGCTGCAGAACACTGGTAAGATTGCTGCAACAGAAAATATGCAGATAAATGCTGGTGCACTTAAAAATAGCAGCTTGGGTTACATTGAAGCACAGAAAAATTTAACAGCTGCAGTAAGTGGTGATGTGGAGCAGGACAAGGCTACCTTGAAAGCAGGCGAAGCTCTTAAGGTTTCTGCTGCAAAATTATCTAATACTAATAACAGCTTGATTTCTGCCGGAAATGATGCGGATATCAATATTGCTGCGTCTATTAGTAATAATAAATCTATCATCTTAGCAGGCAATGATTTAGACGTGAAGGCAGCTGATTTCATCAATCAGGATACTGCCCTGGTTAACTATGGGCAAAATGGTACGCTTGCTGTTGCTAATAGATTTGCTAATGACGGTGCAACAATCAGTGCGGATGGCAGCAGCGCACTGACAAAAATAACTGCAACAGATTTCAGCAATACTAATAAAGGCGTGTTTATCAGTAAGGGCAGCCTGCAGTTAGAAGCAAGCAATACGTTGAATAATAATTATGCCAATATTTATGTTTCCGGTGATGGTGAGATAAAAGCAGGCATGCTGCTGAACAGCAACCTGGCTAATTTACATACCGGCGGGGATGCGAAAATAACTGCTGACACAATGCGCAGCAGTAAAGCAAGCGTTGACGTACAAGGCAATCTGGAAGCAGATTTAGGCAGTCTTACGAATCAGGACAGTGCATATTTTGGTATCGGTAAAAATGCTGTTATAAACACCTCAAACGATTTCACGAATAAAGACCTTGGTAATATTTTTGTCACCAAAGATCTGACAATCAACAGCATTGGCGATTTCCTGAACGAAGATGGGTTGGTGGCTGTCGGCGGCAGTGGCACAATTTCTGCAACCAATATTACTAATCAGAACAAAACAGGCGTAAAGCAAGGCTCTTTAATCAATGCTGCAGGTGATTTGTCTTTAAATGCACAGGATACAGTTATGAACCGTTCCTCTGATATAGAAAGTGAAGGGAACATCAGTATCAAGGCGAAGAATCTTGTCAACAAGAAGGAGATTTTTGAAACAAGCTTTAAAGAAAGCCATGAGGATATTTCCTACAAGATACCGCATTTGAACGCACCTAATTATTATGATGCAGTGCGCAAATTTGACAGGCAGATTCTGACTGCGCAGATTGACAAAGAGACTGCGGATGCAAATATCATTGCCAGCGGTAACATCAAGATTGATTTGGACAAAGACCTGACCAACCATTACAGCAAAATAAAGGCAGGCAAAAATTTAACTGTCAATGCTGGCGGTACGGTGGAGAATGTAGGCTATCAGGGAACGATACATTACTATGACCGTGGTAATGATTACCATTATTGGAAGTATAAAAAGCATAGAAGAATGCATATCAGATGTCGTTGGGTTTATGGTACTACGGTGATTCCTTACTATGACCATACAATGCGTGATGAGGAGGGCACTGACAGCGAGCGCTTAAGCCTTTTGAGCGGTGTTAGTGGTGTAAAAATTGAAGCCAAAGATATTGTAAATAAAACACATCAGGCAAAGGGAAAAGTAGGCGATTTGCCTGAAAGCGATGATTATTTCAAGACGGATGCAGAAAATCATCTTACGGATGAAAAGCTTTATAAGGAAAAGCAGGATGTATCTACCAGCGTAGAAGGAAAGGCTGATGATAAGGCAGCAGCAGGCAAGGATAACCAAACAGGCGATAAAATGATGGATATTTCCAGCCTGCATATCAACAGCAAAATCTTTAAGCTGACGGATGATGCAACGGCGAAATATCTCATTGAGACGAACAAGAAATTTGCTGATTATCACGAGTTCCTTTCCAGTGACTACCTTTTGGAGCGTGTAAAGGCAGATCCGGAAAAGGTTGGCAAACGACTTGGCGATGGTTATTTTGAACAGCAATTTGTTTTGCAGCAGATTGGTACGCTGACTGGCAAGAAATATCTTGGCGATTACGGCAGCGATATGGAGCAGTTTGCTGCCCTGATGAACGCAGGCGCAGTAGTTGCGGAAGCAATGGATTTGAAGGTTGGCGTAGCACTGACAGCAGAGCAGATGGCAAGCCTGACCACAGATATTGTCTGGCTGGTGGAAGAAGTCGTCAACGGCGAAAAGGTTCTTGTACCGGAGGTGTTCCTGGCGCAGGTGCGCAGTGAAGATTTGCGTCCTGATGGTGCGCTCATCGTAGGCGGTGAGGTAGAGCTGTATTCCAAGAAGGATATCAAGAACATGGGTAACATCAAAAGCGATGGTACTGTAGCTTTGCGTGCAGGAAATGTGGGCAACAAAGGCGATATTGCTAGCGAAAATTTAACTGTTAAATCAGAGAAAAATATCACCAACAGCGGTACAATGCGTGCAAAAGTGGATGCTATGCTACAAGCGGAGAACATCACCAACGAAGCAGCAACGAGCGAAACACAATATAGAGAGCTGAACCAGAAAAAGCTTGAGGCAACTGGTTCTATTAGTGCTGGGCAGAATCTGACGCTGGAGGCAGGCAACAGCATCACTAACAAAGGAGCATATCTGACTGCTGGCAAGGATTTGCAGTTAAACGCTAACGATGTTGATATTGTTACTGTAGCAAATGAAAAGCACGTTGCCGTAGCTTATGGCAGTTCTTCAGCAGAAATCCATGACGTGCAGCACCAGCAAAGTGCGCTGAGCGGCGAGAATATCCGCCTGAATACGAAAAAGGACATCAGCATTGCTGGTGGTGTTTTGAGTGCGAAAAATGATGTTGCTTTAAATGCTAAAGGCGATGTGAACCTGACTGCTGTTAAAGATTTGTATAGTGAGGAAAGCGAAGTAGGCAACCGCGGCGGCAGCTATTACAGCCATAACAAGCAGGTGGATGAAGCTGTAAAAGGCACTACTATTGCGGCGAAGAACGATATCAGTATTGCGAGTGGCAAAGACATAAATATAAAAGGCAGCAACGTAGCCAGTGAAGCAGGAAAAGCAGACCTGATTGCCGAAAATAATATAAATATCGCTAATGCAACAGAATACCACGAGCGCCTGCACGAAGAGCACAACAAGGTCAGTGGATTGCTTTCGTCCAAAACAACGGATATTTACGATTATAGTAAGCAGAATACTGTTGTCGGCAGTAATGTTTCTGCCGGAGAAATTGCAATTAGCAGCAAAAAAGATACGAATGTTACAGGCAGCAACGTAGTTGCAGATAATGACGTAAGCGTAAAAACCGGCGGCAGTATGAATATCGGCAGTGCGGAGCAAACAAGCGAAAGCGAATACAGAAAATCTGTAAAGAAGAGCGGTGTGTTTGCTGGCGGTGGCTTGGGCTTTACCATTGGCAAGGAAAAGCAGAAGGATCAGTACGCCAACCAGAACACTGAGCAGGTGGGAAGCACAGTTGGCAGCGTTAAAGGCAATGTGAACCTGGATGCAGATAAGGCTGCTAATGTTAAAGGCAGTACTGTTGTTGCGGGTAAAGATATCAATATCACTGGCGAAAATGTTAAAATTGAAAACAGCAACAGTGTCTATAATGCACAGGAGAAGCATGAGTTTAAAAGAACAGGACTGAGTGTTTCGGTTGGCGGCGCTTATGTAGATGTTGTAAATAACGCAGCGAACAGCGTAAAACATGCAACAGATGTTGAAGATAAACGCCTTGGTGCTTTAGTTGCTGTCAAAGGATACAAGGATGCTGATAAAGCTATCAAAAATATTAAAGGCAATGGCGGTGGCAAGGCAACCGAAAACTTGTCTATTAATGTCAGCCTTGGCACAACGAAGAGCAAGAGTGAAAGTAATAGCACAACAACAGTAGCTAACGCCAGCGAAGTAAAGGCTGGTGGAGAGGTTAATGTTACTTCTACGAAGAAAGATATTGATATCACTGGCAGCAATGTTGAAGGCAAGGATGTTACCTTAAACGCTAAAGAAAACCTTAATATAACTGCGTCTAAAAATACTAATAAAACGGAGCAAAACAGTAAATCCAGCAGTGCGAGCGTTGGCGCAAGCCTAGAACTTGGTAAAGGCCCAAGCTACAGCATTTCTGGCAGTATGTCCAAGGGAGAAGTGTCTGCAAATGGCACAACCTATAACGAAAGCACTGTAACCGCCAATAAAGATTTGAGTTTTGCAAGTGGTAACGACACTAACATTAAAGGCGGCAAGCTGAGTGGCGAAAAAGTTACCGGTAACGTAGGCGGAGACCTTAATATTGAAAGCAAGCAGGATAGTAACAGCTATAAGGAAAACAATAAATTAGTTGGCGTAAGCATTGGCCTTGGCAGCAATAAAGCCGTCAGCGGCAGTGCAAGCGTAGGCAAGATTGACAGCAAATACGAAAGCGTTACTGACCAGAGCGGTATTTACACAGGCAAAGAAGGCTTTGATATTCGTGTAGAAGCTAATACAGACCTTAAGGGTGGTATTATTTCAAGTACTGCTGATGCTGACAAGAACAAGCTTTCGACAGATATGTTGACGTTTGAGGATATTGAAAATAAGGCGGATTATAAAGCAGGTGGAGCTGGCATCAAAATAAATAAAAACAATGATGCAGAATACAATGAAAAAGGTATAACACCTGATATTGGCATGCCTGCAAGCGGAGAAGCTGAAAGTACGACGAAAGCTACAATTAGCAAAGGTACAATTGAAATTCGTGATAAGGAAAACCAAAAGCAGGATATCAATAAGCTGAATCGTGATAATGCAAACAGCCTTAATAAGCTTGGCGAGATTTTTGATAAGACAAAAATTGAAGAACGCCAGGAATTAGCAAATTTATTTGGTGAATTGGCGTATAATGAGATTCACTATATGGATGGTAGCAACGAACAAAAGGCACTCTATCATGCAGTTGTTGGCGGGATTATGAGTAAGCTTACTGGGGGAGATTTTCTTGCTGGTGCAACCGCTGCTGGAATAAATAAGCTAGTTATTGAAGAAATAGATAAGGTTGCAGGCGGTGATCCTGATAAGGCGCAGTGGGTTAGTGCTGTCTTGGGAGCAGTGATTAGTGGCTTAGTGTCTGGTAATACGCAAGCTGGCGCAAGTACTGCTGCGAGTGGGACGAAGAATAACTATTGGCATGGTTTTATGGAAAATATGATAAATAAAATCGATGTGGATGAATTAGAAGAAAATAAAGCTTATGCAATCTTAATTAATGGTGCATATGGACCTGGTGGGGTAACAGTTGGTTGCTATGTTGTAAAAGATCCTAATAATCCTAAAGACTTGATAATTTATGATACAACTGCTGTAAGCTTGCAACCATTAAATAAAGGTAGTGGTGTAGGATTTACTATGGTAGAAGTTGATTTTGGAAGTGGTGAGAATGCAGTTGATAAGATAGAGGGATGGTCTGTATCTGGAAGTATAGATTTTGCAAGTATTCATGTTGGTGCTAGTTGGTCATCAAGTGGCGAACAGATTTCGTCAGAAGCTGGACTGAGTTCAGAGTTTAAGGCTGCTATAGCTGCAGGATTAAGCAATACTATTAAAATAGGCAATAGAAGTGATAAAAACATTTGGATATCATATGACGAAGTAATAAGTAAATATTTACATGATAACCCTAATGGTAATTATTCTATAGTTTACAATGAGGATAAAACGAAGATGAAAGTAGTAAGAAAAAATAACGGATATAATGAAATGTTAACAAATATAGGAAATAAACCTGTATGGATACCGATAAAGTCCAACAGCATACCATTTTAATAATAAGGTGTAGTTGCTTTAACTTGCAAAAATATTATGCGAGGAGTTGTGAGATGAAGAACAATAATGTTAATCTAGGCATCACTATGGGTATTTTATTAGGTTTGTTCATATCAATGTTTTGGGGTTATAATCTTATATGGGGAAAAACTTTTTTTGGAAAAGAAGTTCTTTCACAGTATGCGACTAATCAGAAAATAGCATTATATCAAACCTTTCAAGATATTCGTGATCCTGTAGGCGCAGAACATAAAAATGTAAGTTATTTTTCAAAGGATTTTGATGCGCATATGTATATTAAACGCATTTTGCTTATTACTGATATGTGTGCTGAAAATGTTTTTGATTATTACATTAAAGAGGTTTCTCAAAAACATGAAGTAGACATTGACTATTCAAGAAGAATTATAAAATTCAATAAGACTTTAGATAATAAGCATGAGTTTGAAGGGTGTATCAGAATCGTACAATGTACTCCTGTTTTAGTAGAAATAACTATACGTAGGTAATCAAAATGAAAGCAATTAATTATTTTAATAAAAGAACCATATATTCAATGCTATGTTCATTAATGCTAGTGATATTTACCACTTTAACTATAATAAACTCTAGTATAGTAGAGCATTATACTAGAGAAAAAGAAAAATCTGAATTATATATTGAGTGGTACAAATTGATGATTGATGAACCTCATAAGATGCTTGATATTAAACAAGAGACTATTTCAGATTTTTCCATTAAAACTAAGTATATTTTCTATTCTTCTAAAGAGCAAGTTGTAGACAAGTACACAAAACTATTGAAAAATAATGACTGGATAAGCGAAAAAGATTTTAATGGTTATCGTTTCAAGAAAAATCAATTTGAGTTTTACATGTATTTTAACGGGAAAATATGCGAAATTCGTATAAGCAAAAAGCAAAAATAAATTCACATAATTGCTTAATATATAGTTACTTATCCTTTGTTTTGCAGACCATTACTGGAAGTACAAGAAACACAGAAGAATGCATATTCGTTGTCGCTGGGTTTATGGTACTACGGTGATTCCTTACTATGACCATACGATGCGTGATGAGGAGGGTACTGACAGCGAGCGTTTAAGCCTTTTGAGCGGTGTTAGTGGTGTAAAAATTTATGCTACTGATATCTTAATATGGCAGATGGAAATTACCGGGAGTACCTGCGAGGTGAAATGGTAAGAGCTAAAAAGTATTTTTATGTTTTGCGTCCTTTGCTTGCCTGCAGGTGGATTTTAAGAACTAATACTCCGCCACCGATGCTTTTCTCTGAGCTGGCTGCAGCGGATTTGCCTGCGCATCTTAATGAATCCGTGCAGGAGCTTTTGCGCATCTAAATGGAGGTGCCGGAGATGAAGCTGATAACAAGAGTAAATGAGATAAATGCTTTTATTGAAGAGGAACTTCCGCGCATTAAAGAGCATATCAGGAGCCTGCCTGAAGAACACGGTCAGGGTTACGATGAGCTTAATGAGCTTTTTTTGAAGTATCTGTGGTAAGAAAAAGCGCAGCTATTACACATGCATGAAGCGTGCTGGTAGCTGCGCCTTTTTTACATCTCCAGTCTAAAATTTGCTAAAAACATGAGTTGGCGCTAAAATAATATTTAAAGTAAGGTTGTGACAGCAGGGAGGTCGAAGCTATGCTTTTTGACAGAGCCTCAGCGCTTTGGCGCGAGCAACTTGAGCTTATTGTAACGGATTTTGCGAAAGGTGCAGAGTATAATCTGGCAGTAAGCAAGTCGCTGCCCCTGCATTCGCAGAGAGCCTTTTTCTTTGAGCAGTTTGATGCTTATACGCTGAAAGAGCTGGCAGAGAGGTGCTTGGAGTGAGGGGAGAAGGCTTTGTACTAACAAGGTAGTATGATTGTAATACGAGGAGGCGAAATTATGTTAGGAATATTGGAGATATATATTGAACGCAAAACTTATAGACTTTCTATTTGGGTGTATCATACTAATAAAATTGGATTTGGCGAAGCTATTGGGAACATTACTGATATAACAGATGTATCATGTCTGAAAAAGTCAGTTGAAGGCGCAATGGCTTTAAGCTTATCAGAGTATAAGAGTGATAAAGAAAAATGCAATGTTTTTATATTTACAAAATATAAGACTTGGAATAAGTTTTTTGATGCACATTATGTTATTGGAATAACTTATGATGATGAAAAAATGTTATATAGAATTAGGATGCCTGAAAGAGATAAGAAAACTAAATCGTTTGGGAATACTGTGAGTGGGTTTGAATTTAAAATAAGAAAAGAAGAATTCGATTCTACATTTGATGGTATAATTAAAACAATGCTAGATAATCTTGAAAAATATCAAAGCTGATTTTGATATCAAATGTGCTCTTTGCAGTAGCATGCAAAAGTGTTCCACAGGAGATATTAGCAGTTACCTTGCCGCGAGCGTAAGCCGTGGCAGATAACCTGCAATGATACGTGGCAACAAAAAAGCGCAGCTATTACAACAAGCATGAAGCTTGCTAATAGCTGCGTTTTATTATGCCCAAATGACAAACCGCTTTGACAAATATATCATATAGACCTTCGCCTTACGCAATCTACGGTTTCCGATTTCTTCAGCCACACAGAAGACAGGTCTGAGCTTTCGGGAGCGACCCTAAGCTTCCTGCCCCTTTTTCCTGCCGCGGGAATGGCTACCCACAAATTTCACCCGTCTTTCAGAAAAATGCTTTCTATCTCTGGTTTTCAAGACCAGAATAACTTTTGGTATTGAGCTACTTTTTCCTCAGAATTCTGTTATACACGGATTTCTCCGCTTCACTACCAACAGCTTGGTTCGGAGTTTCCGCTAAGTTCGCTGCAGCATCCCTGCTGCAGGTTTCACGGATTT
>ENA-ORPK01002011-ORPK01002011.1-human-gut-metagenome-genome-assembly--contig:-NODE-2011-length-14681-cov-3.116505_pt1 | contig 14681 bp, 20 predicted proteins | sample MGYA00242139_ERZ509068 | MGnify/ENA primary metagenome ERZ509068 (study PRJEB26280, sample SAMEA2338687) | human gut metagenome | biome: human gut; feature: human-associated habitat; material: faeces... | reverse complement strand
CCGCCGATTTCGTTTAGCTTTTCGATAATTGTTTTACGCTCTATGTATTTATCAGCCATTGTCAGCCCTCCATATTTATTCTATAAAAGCTTTCATCATCGGTCAGCAAGCCTACTGCTTTAAGAGCGGGTATAAGCTTGTCACGGTCTGACTTGGCTTTACTGACCTGTATTTTAAGCTGTTCGGAGCGCTTTATGCTGTCCTGATACTTGCGGCAGATATTCAAACTCTGCGCTGCCTTTTTCTTTGACAGGCTGTATTCATCGGACAGCAAACGCTCCTGTCTTTCAGCCTCTTCCTTTGGCAGATTGTCAAATTTGAACCTGAGATAAATTATCCGAAGTCTGTCGAAGTATTTGTATTCATCGGCAGGGAAGTCCTCATAGTCTATCGTTCCGTCATAGCATTGCCGTTTCAGGTCCTTCCAGATGATGCTGTCCGAAAAATCGGGAAGAGGTTTTCTGTAATATTTCATTTTTCACCTCTGACTGTATGGAGGGTAGGAGGGTTTGAGCGTCATTTCCAAGACTTTCTCTATATATTATTATATATATCTTTTTTAAATCCTTATATAAAGGTTTTAGAAAACCTCTCCAACTCTCCATAACCCTCCAAGCATTTATTGATTTTTATACCATTCTTGGACAGATACTCCAACAAAATAGTTACAATTCGTCTTTTTTTCTCTGCTTATCCCGTCTTTTTTCAAAAGCTCGGTAGTGAACCTTGTGTGCGACATCTTATATTCGTTGTTGTCGCTCGCCCATTTGCAGTAGACAGCATATAACACACTGGATTGCTCCGAACCGCTGCCGACGGTGCAGCAGGCATTAAGGAACGCTGAGATAACGTCCATTTCACGGCGGTAATCCTCCACAGCATTTTTTACTGCGGCAGGCATTCTCAGCCCCTCTGACTTATACAGCGCATAGCCGTCAACAGCCCACTTCAAAATAGCAGGAAGTTCCTTGCGCAGCTTGTACGGAAGATTGCGGTCGACTTTGTTTTCGGGGATAGCCGCTGTGAACGGGACAAGGTGTATTCTTCGCCATATACCGGTATCCGTGCCTCTGATTATAGGCTTGTGATTAGTAGCCATCCATATTTTGAACTCGGGCGTGAACTCAAATTCCTGCGAATACTGGAAACGAGCCGTCACAGGGTCACCACCCGTCAGCTGCTTTATAAGACCCTCATCAAGTCGCATACCTTCATTAGGCTCAACCGTTGTAACGAAGCGTGCGCCTTTAAGTCTGGCAATGTCAGAGCGTGCGCTGCCAGTGTTCTTTTGCGAAACCATTATCGTTTCAGGCTGTGCGTTCGCAGCATAGTCACCCATCATCGCACGGATAGTATCAAGGAATGTTGACTTGCCGTTCCGACCTGTGCCATAGAGGAAGAAAACGCATTGCTCCGATGTGCTTCCGCTGAGAGAATAGCCGACAGCCTTCTGAATGTATCGTATCATTTCACGGTCACCGCAGAAGATAGTGTCAAGAAACGATTTCCATTGTGGACAGTCATTATCCGATATGCCCGTGCCTGTAAGCTTGGTTATGTATTTTTCAATGTCATGAGGAAGAATAAGCCCCTCTTTAAGGTCAATTATCCCACTCGGGGTATTAAGAGCATATTTGTCACGGTCGAACTGATTCAACACTATCGGTACTTTATGCTGAAGCTCCTTCTTCATTGCAGTTTTAGCCTTGGAGCTTCGTGAAGTCTTTATATGCCGCTGAAAAGCTTTTTCCATTGATGACTGACCCGATTGTGACGGATCACGTTGGTCTATCTGCTTGTAAATTTCAAGCTCACTCTGCATAACGTCAAGTGAATCATCAGCCACACGGTCAATAGTTCCCGTTATATCCCTGCACCACCGCCGTTCGTCCCAGTAGTACCACGCCTTTTCAACATAGCTGTAACGCAGACGGTTTCCGTAATTTACAAACATTCGCTCTGCATTGCCCGTATCGTCAAGAGAATACAGATGCACCTCTTCACCCTTTTCATTTTCGACATGAGCTGTTCCGCTTGGCGTTACGGTGATAGAGTAGTTGTCAGCGGGAGAGGAAGCTTTTTCACCGTAAACAGAGCAGCAGTCGGCAATAGCCTTCTGTATCGTAAGCGCACCGTATGTACTGCCTGACTGCTTTCTGTCCCACTTGTCACGCATAAGACCTGACGAGCGGAAAACGCTGTCCATTGCATCGGCATCACGTCCGAGCCAGAATGCAAGAATATTGCAGAGAGCAATGTCCGCTTCCGAATGTGACTTGTAGTGGCTTTCAAAGTTTCCTGCCATAAGGTCATTGAAAAGCGCACCCTGCTTTGAACTGCGTATCTTTTCAAGCATTTCGGAAATATCACCGCTAAAGCTTCCGACAGCTGTGGGAGCTTTTAATGGAGCAGGTGCAATTCCGCCGCCTATGTATTTTTCGTGCAGAGCCTTTATGCTGTCTGTGCAGTCTGCAATGCTGTAATCGGCAATAACGTTGCCAGACATGGTGAAAAAACGTCCTGTTTCATACATCTCGACATTGCCGCTCCGTCTGCCTTTGTGGGGAAGTGATCCTTTACAGATTATGTGTAATCCTTTTCCGCTCTGCGATAACTCGGTATATGACCTCAAGCAATAAATAAACTCACTCACGATGTTTTGCGTGTCGCCTTTTTGAAAATTCTGAATATCATCTCCAAGCTTATCAAGATCAACACCAAAATATGGCGTGTCAGTGAATACAAAGCCTATGCCCGAATAATGTACGGAGGCTTTGACTGCCGTGTCAAAATCACACCAGGTAGCATTGTTAGTGGAAGAGGCAAGCTTTCCTGTTTTTGCGCATATAGGTTTTTTCCCGATATGGTTCGGGTCGTCATCGGTAGGTGACAAGAACGCTTGCCAGCATATCCAATTGTTATATTGTTTAAGCTCCGCAGGAATTTTTTCATAATTTTCTATAATATCTATCACCTCAGAATGGTATGTCATCTGTGTTTATTTCTTCAAAGTCGCTGAGATCAACAGGCTGCTGCGCTGTCGCAGGCTGTGTAAATGCGTCACGGTTTTGCTGACTGTGTGTATTACTGTTGACCTGCTGTGTGCCTGCGGTCTTGAAGACGTGTTTGCACTCGGGATATGCGGTCTGATTGCAGAATTTTACACGTTCTCTTGTCTGACCGCCGTTGTCGCTGTGCTCGATTTCAACATTGCAGCATTTGCCTGCAAAGTCTTTGCAAAGTTCAGCAACGGACGCATAATTTTTGCCTGAGGGGAGCTTGACAGCATTCGCAAGATTCATAAGCTGCTTAAAGCTGTAATTGTCTGTTTGTTTGTCCTGCTCGGACGGTTCTTTCTTCTTCCAAATTGAGTGGAAAATGTATTTATTCTGATATTTCTGCGAAACATCGTTTCTGATAACAAAGCGAATATCAAGATAAGGAGTGCCGTTTTTTGTTGCCGCAGGAACAGCGTCCCTGACAATGCACTCATATTTTCCGACAGGGAGCAGTTCGTTTCCGCTGCCGATGTTTTCATAATTTGTAGTAAAGTTCATTATGTTATACCTCCTGAATTATTCTTACCGCATCATCAACGGAGCGGGCAACGCCTGCAATAGCTCCGTAATTCCGCATCTGCTCTAAAAAATTCTTCTGACAGCTGCTCAGACGTCCCGATGGCGTTTTGACTTCGATAAAAAATATCCTGCCGTCCGAATGTCTGAATCCGAAAAGATCGGAAAAGCCTTTGGGAAGTCCTGTTTCAAAATGCCTGCCGTCGTAGGTCACACCGCTGCCGACATTTGCACGGAATACCGTTGCATATTCCGAAAGCGCTATTCGCACAGCGTTCTGTATAGCGTGTTCTTCTGTCATAGCATACCTCTGTTTCTGGCTTGGTAATACGCCCAGCCTTGTTTGTATCCGTGCTTTTTTGCATAAGCAACAAGCTCACCGTAGCTTTTGCACTCATCGGGTGAAGAAAAGTCAAGCTTGAAGCCCTCTATTTTCTGCAGCTCAGCCGACGCTGTTTCAAGCTGATGTTCCTGCTTCGGAAATACAAATCCACATCGGGGACATTTATCCGCAGGAGGAAATACAGCATAGCAATGCGGACACATTCGGGCATTTACAGGCTTTTCGGCTTTGCTTTTTCTGTCCGCCTTATCCCGTTTTACAAGCGTCCATTTGCGTTCATCATCGGGCATTCCGAAACGGGCATAGTTTCCGACGTGGTCTATGATGACCGCACGTTTGCCCGGCTTGTATCTCATACAGCGCATAGACTGCTGAATAAAAAGCATCAGGGACTTAGTGGGTCGGAGCAGTATGGCACATTCGCAGTCCGGAACATCGAAGCCCTCGGAGATAAGGTCGACGTTGCAGAGAATATCTATTGCGCCACGTCTGAATTCTTCAATGATATGCTCACGCTCCGCAGGGGGAGTGCTGCCGTCAATGTGTGCCGCTTCAATGCCTGCCTTTCTGAATGCTGCCGCCATTTCCTCCGAGTGCCGTATGGAAGCGCAGTAGCATACAGCCTGCTTCCCGTCGGCAAGCTTTTTGTAATACCCGATAACGTCGCCGAATACGGTGTTCTTTGCAAGAAGCTTTTCAATATCACCTGCGGCATATTCGCCGTGGGTTATCTTTATCCCTGTAAGGTCGGAAACTGACGGCGCATAGTAATCATAAGGCGCAAGAAATTTGTTTTCGATAAGCCATTTTGCGGAAACACCGTTAATGAGCACATCATTCACATCTCCCAGCCCGTCACCGTTGAGCCTGACAGGCGTAGCCGTCACCCCTAAAAAGTGTGCTTTCGGGAATTCCTCATATATAGTTTTGTATGATGAGGCAAGGCAATGATGATTTTCGTCCGTAATGACAAGCGACGGCACACGAAGCTTTTCGGCTCGTCTTGCAGCAGTCTGCACCATCATAACGTCGCACAGGCTCATATCAACGCCCCACCTTGAAAAGGTGCTTATTATCTGGTCACGAAGCTCACGGCGGTGAATAAGGAAAAGCACATTGTTGCCATTGTATGTTGTGCGTTTTGCTATCTCAGCAACGATGACGGATTTACCACCGCCGCAGGGGAGAACTATGCAGGGGGATCTGTAACCCCTGCGATAGGCTTCTCTGACCTGCTCGATAAGGTCCTCCTGATAATCACGAAGCATCTGCATTTGCCGTCGCCTCTTTGCGTTTCTTTACCTCGGCTCTGACACAGCTCATACAAAGCTTTCTGCCGTAATTTTTTATTGAGCCTTCAGCTATCTGCTGCGCCGTTCTTCCCGAAGCAGGCATTATAGGCTTTCCGCAGTCTGCACAGGTATGTTCGGGAGCAAGTCCGTAATAGATGCGGAGCGCACCGTCCACGGCTTTTAGGTCATTGTCAATGTACTGTGTTTCAAACAGTCCCATAGGAGATTTGACCGTATCAGCACCGCTTGTCTGTGTGGAAAACATATATTTTCCGTTGCTTGCGGCAGTTTTCAGAACGGTAGTGAACATACCCTCGATATTTACTTTTTCATCAAGAAGCCTTCCTATGGTCTTGAACTTCTCTCTGCCGTTGTCGTCCGTGTCAATGTGTCCGAGAAAATATACGATAACATCGTTCGGAAGCTCTTCGACAAAGCGTATCAGCTCCCACATATTCTTGCCTATGTCGTTGAATTTGTCATAGCCTTTTTCTTTTGCACGGCGCATAAATTCATTTACCATAAGGTACTGGCAGTCATCAATAACAATTGATTTTTTGCCGCAGGCTCTGATAAAGTCCTTTATTCTTTCATAGTCATCAGAGTTAAGTACAGATGAAAAGCTTGTGCGGAAAGGGAGTGGCTTTCCGTTTACGTTTACGAGGGCAAGCTCGTCAGCATCAAAATTTCTCATTGAAGCAGATTTGCCACTGCCCGAATATCCGATAATAAGTATAGGTAATCCCATAATATTTCCCTCCTGTTTTATTTGATAATGACCGACTGCGAGCGTGTGAGCCTTGCAAAAGGAATATCCCTGTCCGCTTTCAGATCCTGCTTGACGAATGACCTTCTTATTTCGGGAGTGGAGTATTTCAGCAGGTCATTACGTTCGTTTTTCTGTGCCCATTCGATAAATTTTGCTTCATCGGTTATCTCCACCGATTCAGCATTTCGCTTTATGGATATGGCAGCACGGGGCATCTCTATCTTTTTGAGTTTGGCAGCGTCCATACAGTCCATAAGGTATTTTTTCAGGTTCTCGGCAGTTTTTTCTTTTGACTGCCTGCGGGAGCGCAAGCGAGCTTCTTCAGCCTTGATGATGTCTGCCTCAGCAGATATGCCCTTTATGTATATGGCTAAAGCCTCAGCCTTGTTCTGAATGTCATACTCCATACCGTCCAGAGTGTCGAACCACGCCTGCTTCATTTCTTCACGGAGAGCGGCAGGGTCAATAGAGTTGCCGTCATCATCAACATAACCGCCGTTTCCGTCCGAAGCGAATTCCATTTCGCAGATAGCTTCATACTGCTCAAAAAGGTCCTCAAATTCCCTTGTCATTTCATATAGTGTAGCCATTTTTATTACTCCATTTCTTCAATGTACCATTCAATAAGCTCTTTCAGAGTGCCGAACTTGCCTGATGCACGGTCTTTCACTATCTGCGGCAGATTGTTTATGCTTATAAAGGCCTTGCAGTCTTTAAGTGCGGAAATGACTTTGCCATGAAGTGTTTCATAAATTTCGGAGAGCTGATCTGCGGAAAGAGAATTGCTGCCGTCGCCGAAGTCGAGTTCTGTATTATGATCACGAAGCTCGGCAAGCTCATCTTCAAGCTCCCATATCCTGTCGTCTTTGGCATTGAGCGTGTCAGCAAATCCACGGCGCTCTTCAGCAAGAGTGTGTTCCATTTCGGAATTCATCTTGTTGGTAACTTCAGCAACACGGCGGTTAAGTTCGTCAACATCGACCGCCACATCAACAGGCTTGTTCTCCAGTTCCTTGATACGCTGTTCAAGCTCGCATATCTCGGTTTCGTAATGGCACTCACGATCTGCCATAGCATCATATTCACGATCAGCTTCATCGGCTTCACGGTTAAGCTTTTCAATTTTTGCCTGCGCTTCTGAAAGTTCCCGTTCCGCATTATCCGCACGGTTCATAGCATTTACTCTTTCAGCTCGAAGCTTCTGATTTTCCTCATTTGTCGCCGTGTTCGCTTTATTCCAAAATGCCGCTTTTTCCTGCGCTTCTTCAAGCTCCTTTTTAAGCCTGATATATTCCTTGTGGGTCGTGATGTCACCGTTCATTACTTGCTCAACGAGTTTGGGAGGGGCGGAAGGTTTTGCAACTTCATACTGCAAGGATTTTGAGAGGCTGTCAAAAAGCTGTGCCTGTTCGTTCGTAAAAATTTTTGACGAACGATAGTTATGTACGCTTATCATATTGTAGACAGTCTGTTTGTTGAACCCCATAGCCGTGATCCACTTCTCAAAAACGCCGTTGTTCTCGCCAAAACCGTGCTTTGCAAGCTTCTCCTGTGCCTCGGCAAAAATCCTTCCGCAGTTCGCCGTGAAGTTCATATATTCGTTGCGGAGTTTCTCTTCCATATGCTTGAGATAATCGCCAAGCTCGGCAGTAAGTACAGCATAGTTGAAGCTTTCGGAAACTTCCGTCGCACGTTGGGGCTGAACGGTGGGGAGTTCGGCAGGCTTGGACGCTGCCAGAAACTTTTCAAAGTTTCTGTTTCCCACAACTGATTTGAGCTTTTCCTTATCGGGGTAATTAAGATAATTCTCAACGGTGTTTATACCTGCACGCTTAAAAGCGTTGAATGTTCTTACGTCAAGGTCAAGCTCATCAATGCCAAGAGAGAGGTTTTTGTTTTCCATACTTGACAAATCCTTTCATATGCCCTATAATAAGGACGAGTATTTTTATGCTTTTGGGCTTGTACCTGTTGCAGCAGGTGCAGGCTCGTTTTTTATATTTGCAGCCAATACCGCAAGTGCGGCAGTGCTGTATGCTATGTATTCTCTGACAGTGAGCATATCCTGCTCCAAGCCACCCGCAAGTCCGATAAGAATGATAATGCTTGCGATTATGAGCACACCTCTGAGCTTGTCCGATATTTTTTTCATTCTGATATTACACCTGCCTTATTGGTTTTCTTTTTGATAATGCGGAATAAAACTTCTGCACAAGCTTCTGCGGACGGATTACCGTATATTTCAATACGTCTGCCGCTTTCGGAATATGTAACTTTGTCAGGTGTCCTGCCCTCAATTTCGGGTATTTTAAAATCTTTCATAAGAGTGCTCCTTTCACAGCATAGCCAGTTCATTGGCTTCATCTTGCAGCCTGTCCAGTCTGAGCCTGAGCGACCTTCGCTCGTCCTCAATCTCCTGCATACGTTTTGCGGTTTCCTGCATATCGCAGATAACACGCATACCATATTCAAAGTAAAGATTTGCTGCCTTTTCTTTGGCATTTGTACAGTCGAGATTAAAAGCAGGGTGATAATTATATACAAACTGTATGATCTCAAATTCTTCATCACTCGGCTTTCTTGTGCAGTCGGGAAGTCTGCATTCAAATTCTTCTCTGGTCATGTTATCACCTTATATCCTTTCTTTACGCCGCAATAAGCGTATAAAACTATCTGACATTCACCGTCAGTATCTTCCGAATGCTGCTTTGCGGCAGCTTCATTTTATGCTTATGCTGTCTATCTCGTCAGTGCTGAAATACAAAACGTGAGTTTCAAGTTTCTGTTCTTCGTTCAGTTCATCATAAATGACAAAGCATGATTCCTGACCCAGGATATTACCGTTTTTTGTTTTATAGTTGCACTGTGTTATATGCAGCGTTCTGATAAAGCTTATCTTCTTGCCGTTGATTACTATTTCCATGTTCTTCACCTCACTTTCTACTGCTGATGACGAATCAGTTCACCAGCTCGTCCATAGAGCAGTGAAGTACATCGGCAATATTTTTGAGGATAACCACGCTCGGAAGTTTCGTCTCGTTTTCTATCCTTGCGATCATTGCCTGCGAAATATTCACCTTTTCAGCAAGCTCTGTCTGATTCAGACCGTTTTCTTCACGGTATCTCTTGACGTTCTTTCCTACGCTCATTTTTAAGACCTCCTTTCTTGACTTTTACGCTATAAAATGGTAATATTGTTATAAGGATAATTTTATGGGTTTGTTATGCCCTTGTTTATTACCTTGGTTTTATTATAACTGGAAATATTCCAGAAGTCAATATAAAAACTGGATTTTATCCAGCAAGAAAGGAAGTTTGTTTAATATGTCTAAATCTATACTTGAAAATTTAGCAAAAGTTAATATTGGTAGGCAGGAGCTTATAAATAACGGTTTTTCAGCTCAAAAATATGATGACGTACAACGTGGAAAATCAAGCTATAAGCTTTCGGATATTATTTCTATGTCGGAAAAATTCCAGTTGTCTTTAGATTTTCTTGTCTATGGCAAAGAAAAAAGCCCGTCTGTGGAACTAACCGAAGACGAGCGTGATTTGTTATTTATTTTTAAAACTGTTTCCGAACGTGAAAAGGGCGAACTTCTCGGATATGCAAGACGTATGATAGAAACCAGTTCTCCTGAAAAGCGAGAGGGCGTATCGTGATGAGATGAAAAAGGGGATTTTTATATGAATAATAATGGTTATAAAAATTATTTTGTCGCAGCAATTGATGTATTGGGATTTTCGCAATTTGTTCGTAGCCAACCTTTTGATCATGTTAAAGATGTTTTTACCGATATAACGAATTTTACCGAACTTGTTGTCAAAAATCCCAACTCATTTTTTACAAAAGAAATGCTTGATACAGTCACTTTAAATATAATTTCTGATACTATTGTTATCGCTGTACCAGAAAATACACAAAAATCACTTGAAATACTACTCCTGATTGTGGATACTGTTGTTTTTAACCTTTACAGAGAATACAGACTCCCATGTAGAGGTGGAATAGCGCACGGAGAATTTTATTCTGATGGTGGTATTGCATTTGGGAAGGCATTTGTTGATGCGCATGAATTGGAATGTCTTCTTGCAGTAACGCCGAGGATTATTTACCCACGAAGTGTATATGAGGTCTATGCTGCCAAAACGAGTGAGGAAGAACTTCGCAATTTGAATGATATTAAATGCCTTGATGCAGATGATGAACTATTTTTTGCAGATTATTTTGGATTTGCAATGCAAAGAATTGCATGTGATGTTGCACAAGGACGTATGAAAAGCACAAAAGCAGAGGCAATATTTGAGGTTATTTGCAGAGAAATTGAGTATGAACTCTGTACTCGTACAGATAAAAGAGTGCGAGATAAATATATTTATTTGAGAAATTACTATAATGATTCTTTGGATAAACTTCGATATATTTCAGAACAAATTGGTGAGCCTATTCCATTTAGTATAAGAAAAGTATTTGGTTATGATAGTGGTAGAATTTAAAAATAATCAGAATAATCAGATTTTCTATGTTTTAATGACATTACTCGTCCTTGATAAGTCATTTTTTGTCTCTGATAATCAGAATTGGCAATAGCACAAAGTCCGTTTTCATGTTCAACAGTAACATCAATATCAACGGTAAATGCTTTTGGCAGAGCATCAATTTTTTCTTCTAAATCTTCTATTGCACGGCTTAATTTGGGGCTGTTTATCTTTTTTGTGATTCTTTGAAGCGAGTACATAGTTTTTGATATATCTTCAAGTAAAAGAGAAGAAATTCTATATCTCTGTGTCATATAAAGCACCTCATTCAATAATATTATAGAAAATCTAAAGTGAAAGAAACCGCATAAAACATTATATTAATGGAGATTGTAAAAAAGGAGGCAATATAATGGATATAGATATTGCATTGATTCTTTCAACAGCTGTATCAATAGTTTCTATTGTTGCAACTGCGGTTACAACAATTTGTCAGCAGCATAACGCAAGAAAAACTACTGCTATGGAAATGTACTTTGAAGCACAGTTAAATGCATACAAGGAATTTTACGCAATAGCAACCACAATGGACATGGAATTGTTGGGGGGAGTAGAACAGCCGAATGAAGCTGCATTTATAGCTGCAGCTAAAACAGCGGAGATACTGTCACCGCCCGTTGTTGCCGATGTGATTGACCATTTTTGTGATGTGTATTCTGAATATGCAGATGAAATCAGTAAAAATGATGTTTCTCCAAAAATTCAGAAAGAATTTAAAGATGCATTGTTTATGCTTACAGCCTATATGAGAGCAGAACTTATGCGACACGAAAAAAGTAATCGCAAGTATTTGAAAGGCATTATGTAGTAAGACGGCAGGTGATATATATCAGGCAGACGATCACTGTTATCCTCAAAAGCATTTGCAGCCAGAATATTATATCTGAGCGAAAATTTTCTTCAGCATAGTATTTTTTCATAGCTTTGTTTAAACTTCCAATTTCACTTTCAGATAATCTATGGAAGTATTCCTTTGCCTGAATATAAACCATATCCTTATTATCAACTAAACTGTTGTCATAATTATATTATACTGGATAAATTCCAAGATGCCAATGTTAAACTGGAAAAAATCCTTGACAAATACAAAAATTCGTGTTATTATATAACCGAAGTAATAAAAACAGATTGATTTTACACACACTTATTCCAAAGGAGGAATGGATTATGAGTACAAAAGAACTTGCGTACAGCCTTATTGACAGACTTGACGAGAAACAGCTTGATGCTCTTGTTGTCATACTGGAGGGAATGTCGGGCGGTTACGACGAGCCTAACGCTGAAACGGCTGAGGCTTTGGACGAGGTCAAGGATATGAAACAGCACCCCGAAAACTACAAAGGCTATGACGATGTGGACGAGATGTTCAAGGAGCTGTTGGCATGAAATACACAGTAAAACCGACATCACGCTTTCAGAAAGACCTCAAACTCATAAACAAGCGTGGATATGATACAAACAAGCTCCGTACCGTTATCAAACTTCTTGCAGACGGTGTTGAACTTCCGCCGAATTATAAAGATCACCCGCTTCGCGGAAACTGGGACGGCTGCCGTGAGTGTCATATTGAGCCTGACTGGCTTCTGATCTATGAATATGATAACGGGTCGTTGATACTGTATCTTTCCCGAACCGGAACTCACAGCGATTTGTTTGATAAATAAAAACTCCCCGCCCGATGCACCAACACCGAGCGGGGAAATTTACAGGAGGTCAGATTATGATAAAAAACTCCAAGCGCAAAGACGGTCGTGTTAAATCCGCCGTATATATCGGTGACGGCAAATACAAATATGTCTATGCTTCAAACAACAGAGAACTTTCCCAAAAAGTACAGGAAATAAAAATACAGCTTGGCAAGGGCATAGATCTGACTGCTGAGCGTGATACGTTCGGTGATTGGTCTGAGCATTGGCTGAAGCTTAAAAAAGCAGGAGTGTCAAACGGCAGGTACAATACCTATACATATCGTGTCAGAAACCTTGCTCCGCTATTGAATGTACAGATAGGCAAAATAAGAGCAGCAGATGTGCAGGAGGTTATATTTGATCTCGCTGCCGAAGGCTATGCGGCAAAAACTCTGAAAGATGTAAAAAACACCGCAAGTCAGATTTTTAAAATGGCTATCAGCAATCGTGTTATTGACTTTAACCCGGCAGAATCAGTAAAAATACCTGCTGTGACCGCATCGGAGCAAACTGAACCACGCCGTGCTCTTACCGAAGAGGAACAGCAATGGATACTTGCGCCTTCTGAAAACAGAGGGCATCATGCAGCAATGATAATGATGTATGCAGGGCTCAGGAGGGGAGAGCTTATCCCGTTATTGTGGTCAGATATTGACCTGAAAGCAGGAACAATCAACATTAATAAATCAGTTGAAATGATAAACGGTCAAAGCATAGTCAAGCGAGGAGCTAAGACCGAAGCTGGCGAACGTGTTGTTTATATCCCGAAGGTGCTGGTAGAGTATCTTTCGCAGGTCGACCGCCAAGACAATATGCTCGTATGTCCCTCTGCTAAAGGTACAATGCTTACTGACAGCGGTTGGAAGCGTATGTGGAACAGCTATCTTGCAGAATTGAATTTCAAGTTTGGCAATTTCGATAACATTATTGAAAAGGACCCTGAAACAGGTGAGCTGAAGAAGTATCAAAAGCCAAACAGCAGATTTGCACCGAAGAAGATACCTTTTGTTATACCCAGGATCACAGCACATTGGCTGCGTCATACGTTTATTACATTGATGTATATGGCAGGAGTGGATCTGCTTACAGCCAAGGAGCAGGCAGGTCATGCAGATGTTCAGACTACTATGGAAATATATACTCATCTTGATAAAATATATAAATCGAAGCAGATCTCCAAGCTTGATGAGTATCTGAGTAAAATAGGATAAAATTTTGACCCACATTTTGACCCACATCTTTTTAATTTTGGGTGCATTTTTGCCCTTTTTTATAGTGTTCATAAGCTTTGTTATACAAACAAAAAAATCCCGCAAACCTTGGAAAAACCTTGGTTTGCGGGATTTGCTATCTGGTCGAGGTGACGGGACTCGAACCCACGGCCTCTGCGTCCCGAACGCAGCGCTCTACCAAACTGAGCCACACCTCGAAATTTCAGCGTTATCATAATCACCGATAACACTAAAATATTATACAACATTTTTTTGCGGTTGTAAAGTGTTTTTTCAAAAAAAGTTGCAGTTTTTTAAAATTATTCCTCACTGTTGTCAATTTCTTCGCTGACTGCTTCATTTTCGGCAGTGTTTTCGCTGCCAAAATGTGCTGCACATTCCGATACATACTGCGCTGCAAGATAAATTCGTGAGGTCGGACGTTCAAGCAGCTCTGCTGAGGTATCGTCAAGTATGATGACATTACCGCTTTTTACGGCTGAAAGGTCGGAAAGCTCCTCGGGAAGATCGTCCGTATCCATTGACGGCGGCAGTATCAGACAGTCAGGGTCAAGTTCGGCGAGCTCTTCTGCGGTGATAGTGTTATCTGTTCTGTCGGCAGCCGCATTTGTTCCCATATGTGAGAAAAAGTCGCCTGCAAAGGTGGAATCGGACGCTATGGCAAGATCGGGGGAGAGTATATAAACATAGCTGCCCAGCAGATCCTTGTCAGCTTCAAACTCTTTTTCAAGCGGTTCAAAAATACTGTTCAGAACGCTTTCTTCCTCTGCCGAAGCACCGTTAAAAACACGGTATATATCGCTGTAAAGTTCGTATAGTCCGCTTACAGATGACGGAGCAGGTATAATAAGCACCCTTGTTCCCGACGCTTCGATAGCGGTTATGTCTTTTTTGGCGATAGGACTTTGTGAGATAAGAAGCTGCGGTGCTTTTTCGATTATAGCGTCAACATCGGGATATGCTGCCGAGCCCAGTGTGTCAAGGCTTGTTATGCTTTCGGGATAGGTGCAGTAGCTGCTCCTTCCGATAAGCTTATCGGAAAAGCCAAGCTCCGCAGCTATTTCTGTCACAGCAGGGGACAGCGACGCAGCGTTTTCGGGTGTGCTGTTAAAAACAAGAGAGCCTATTGTAACGGGATAGTTTTTTTCTTCTTCTTCCGTAACCGCTGTTGCATCAACAGGAACGGACTCATCTATCTGTGTGCAGCCGCAAAGCAGCATAAAAACAGCCAATGCAGCCGCAG
>ENA-ORPK01002008-ORPK01002008.1-human-gut-metagenome-genome-assembly--contig:-NODE-2008-length-14691-cov-30.301995_pt1 | contig 14691 bp, 10 predicted proteins | sample MGYA00242139_ERZ509068 | MGnify/ENA primary metagenome ERZ509068 (study PRJEB26280, sample SAMEA2338687) | human gut metagenome | biome: human gut; feature: human-associated habitat; material: faeces... | reverse complement strand
TAGGCGAGGGATATTACACCGAGAAAAGGAGTAAGTTTCTCGCCTTTGCTCACCACGTTACCACTGTTGACGAGGTGAAGGAGATTGTTGCCGGGTACCGTAAGAAATATTACGATGCCCGACATTGTTGTTATGCCTATATGCTGGGTCCGGAGCGTACCGAGTTCCGTGCCAATGATGATGGTGAACCATCTTCTACGGCTGGCAAGCCTATTCTTGGACAAATCACGAAGGCGGAATTGACGGATATTCTCATTGTCGTCATCCGCTATTTCGGAGGTGTGAAACTGGGTACCAGCGGATTGATTGTTGCTTATCGTGAAGCAGCAATAGATGCTTTGGCGCATTGTGAGGAAGTGACGCAGCAGGTAGAGGAAATCGTTACCTACGATTTCACTTATCCGATGATGAATGATGTGATGAGGATTGTCAAGGAGATGAATCCCCGTATTGTGGATCAGACTTTTGACAATACCTGTATCATCAAGTTGTCCATCAGAAAGAGCGAAGCCGAGCAGTTGCGTACTCGCCTGAAGAAGCTTTCCTTCGAATAAAGAAAATAGCGTAGAAATCAAATCAGATTTCTACGCTATTTGCATATAATTATTAATTATTTTTTTCTTCCAATTCCTTCTGCAATCGGATGATTTCGTCGCGATATTGTGCGGCTTGCATGAAGTCGAGGTCCTTGGCTGCCTGCTTCATCAGGGCGGTGGTATTGGCGATGCTCTTCTCCAATTCCTCCTTGCTCATGCTGCGGACGATAGGGTCGGCAACCATCGTGGTGCTGTCTGGTTCGATGTAAACTCGCTGTTTCGAACCGTCAGCTCCCTGAATAGTGCGGAATGATGCAGAATTGATACCAGAACCTGCTCCAGAAGCTTTTCCGGAACCGCTTCCATAACCACTTCCCAATCCATTTCCTGCCTCTTCCTTGCTGGTTGGCAATGCCGAGGTAATTGCCTTTTGAATCTGCTTCGGCGTAATGCCGTGGTCGGCATTATACTGCAGCTGGATGCTTCTTCGGCGGGCGGTTTCGTCGATGGTCTTCTGCATGCTATCTGTAATATTATCTGCATACATGATTACCTTGCCGTTCACGTTTCTTGCAGCACGACCCGCAGTCTGCGTCAACGAACGGTGACTGCGCAGGAAGCCCTCTTTATCAGCATCCAGGATGGCTACAAGCGAAACTTCAGGAAGGTCGAGACCCTCACGAAGCAGGTTCACACCCACCAGTACATCATAAACGCCAGCTCGCAAATCGTTCATAATCTTTACTCGGTCCAGCGTAGCCACATCACTATGGATATATGCAGCCTTTACGTCATGGTTCAGCAGGAATTCCGTCAGCTCCTCTGCCATGCGCTTGGTAAGCGTAGTGATGAGCACTCGCTCATTGCGGTGCGTGCGGGTCAGGATTTCATCCAGCAGGTCATCTATCTGGTTCTCGCTCGGACGTACTTCAATCTCCGGATCCAGCAAGCCCGTAGGACGGATGAGCTGTTCTACCACTACGCCCTCAGCCTCTCTCAATTCATAATCGGCAGGGGTGGCACTGACGTAGATAGCCTGGTGAATCAGACTGTGGAACTCCTCGAACGTCAGCGGACGGTTGTCGAAGGCGGCAGGCAATCGGAAACCATATTCCACGAGGTTCTTCTTTCTCGCCCTGTCGCCACCATACATGGCGCCAATCTGCGGAATGCTCACATGGCTCTCGTCCACCACCAGCAGGAAGTCTTTCGGAAAGAAATCCAGCAGACAGTATGGCCGTTCGCCCGCCTTTCTGCCGTCGAAATATCTCGAATAGTTCTCGATGCCCGAACAGTGGCCCAGCTCCTTGATCATCTCCATGTCGTATTCCACACGCTCCTTGATGCGCTGCGCCTTGATTCCGTCGCCTATACTCTTGAAGAACTCCTCCTGCTTCACCATATCGTCCTGAATCATACGGATGGCACTTTCCTGCTGTTCCTTCGTGGTTACGAAGAGGTTAGCCGGATAAATCTCGTAGGTTTCGAACGAAGCCAGACGGTGATAGGTCATCGAATCCACCTCTTCGATGCTGTCTATCTCGTCGTCCCACCAGGTTACTCTCAGCACGTTGTCGCTATATGCCATGAAGATGTCAACGGTTTCCCCCTTCACACGGAAGTTGCCGCGTTGCAGTTCGATGTCGTTTCTTACGTAGAGGGCATCCACCAGCTTGCGCAGGAATTCGTTGCGGTCCAGCGTCTGTCCCTTCTTGATTTTGATGATGTTCTCCTGCATCGCCACTGGTCCGCCCATACCGTAGATGCATGATACGGACGAAACCACGATGACGTCTTTCCTTCCTGAGAGTAGGGCAGAGACGGCTCCCAGTCGCAGCTTGTCTATCTCGTCGTTGATGGCGAGGTCTTTCTCGATGTATGTATCGGTGGTAGGCAGATAGGCTTCCGGCTGATAATAGTCGTAGTAGGATACGTAGTATTCTACGGCGTTCTCAGGGAAGAAACCCTTCATCTCCTGATATAGCTGTGCAGCGAGCGTCTTGTTGTGGCTCAGGATAAGGGTAGGTTTGCCGATGTTTGCGATGACATTGGCAACCGTAAAGGTCTTTCCCGAACCGGTAACGCCCAGCAGTACCTGCGCCGGCTCACCCTGCTCAATGCCTTCGGTAAGCTGTCGGATAGCCTGTGGCTGGTCGCCCGTCGGTTTGTATTCTGATGTAATTTTAAAGTCCATAATCACTGAATTTAGGTGCAAAAATACAAAAAAATCGCCATTAATCGTTATAAAGATTAATATTTTGCGAAAAAATGTATTTTTTCTTTTGATAATAAGTAAATTATGAGTAACTTTGCATCTCAAAATGAGAATTATGAAGAAATTGACTCTTATCGCAACATGCGTAGCACTGCTGATGACCAGCTGTGTGAACGAATATAACCAGATCACCAAATCGGGTGATTATACTTTGAAGTACGAGTATGCCAAGCAGTGCTATGCTCAGGGCAAGTATTCTCGTGCCGTACCTCTCCTGCAGGAACTCGTTACCATGAAGAAAGGTTCTACCGAGGGCGAGGAATGCCTCTATATGCTTGCCATGTCGGAGTTCGGAATGAAGGATTACGAGACTGCATCTGAGTATTTCAAGAAGTATTTCTCTTCCTATCCGAAGGGTCGCTATGCTGAGAATGCCAAGTATTACGTGGGCGAGAGTCTCTTCCAGAATGCTCCGGAGCCTCGATTGGACCAGAGCACCACGATGACTGCCATCGCTGCCTTCCAGGAGTATCTCGACATCTTCCCTGATGCTCATCTCAAGTCTCAGGCCACCAGCCGTCTCTATGCCCTGCAGGATCTGCTCGTGGAGAAGGAATACAAGAGCGCCTGTCTCTACTTTGATTTGGGAACCTACTTCGGCAACTGCACCAACGGCGGCAACAACTATGAGGCTTGCATCGTCACAGCGCAGAATGCCCTGAAGGACTATCCTTACAGTAACCGCCGTGAGGAGTTTGCTTCGCTCGTAATGAAGAGCAAGTACGAACTCGCCAAGATGAGTGTGGAGAGCAAGCAGCTGGAGCGTTATCAGGACGCTGAGGATGAGTGCTACGGCTTCATCAATGAATATCCTGATTCAAAGGAGCGCTCGCTTGCCGAGAAGTATATCGAGAAATGCAAGGAGTATGAGAAGGCTCATCCTGAGGATTCGCTCGAAAAGCTTTCCGAGAACTAGAGCGCATATATATAATAAGGTAATAATCGTAAAAAAGAATAATAATAGTACTATAATTATGGATTACAAGAAATCAAATGCACCAGTAAACACAGTTACTCGTAACATCATGGACCTCTGTGATGAAACTCAAAACATTTATGAAAGCGTAGCTATCATTGCTAAGCGTGCCAACCAGATTTCGGTTGAAATCAAGCAGGACCTGAGCAAGAAGCTCCAGGAGTTTGCTTCTTACAACGATTCTTTGGAGGAGGTATTCGAGAACCGTGAGCAGATTGAAATCTCTCGCTACTACGAGAAGTTGCCAAAGCCAACATTGATTGCTACTCAGGAGTTTATCGAGAACAGCATCTTCTGGCGCGACCCTTCTAAAGAGTATCGTCCTGCTACTACTACAGTCAATGAGTTGTAATAAAGGGAAAGAAAAGATATGATACAGCGCAAACAGACTCTGTTTCTGCTTTTGGCAGTCATCGTATGTGCGCTCTGCCTGTTCCTGCCAGTAGGCAGCGTTGAGCCGAAGGGAATGGGTGCCGACAGTCTGATTTACAATCTGGGAGTGGTGATGGGCGATGGCGGTCTCGCAATCTCTACCACCTGCATCCCGTTGTTTGTCCTGCTCAGCGTAACAGCGATACTATCGTTGGTAACGATATTCCTTTATAAGAATCGCAAGGTCCAGATGTCAATCTGCAAGAATGCCATGCTGCTCAATGCGCTCTGGGTTCTCGACTATGCCCTGATTCTCTTCGGCATCATTCCGGTTCCTGAGGTAGAGGGCAAGGTGAGCATCGAGTTTGCAGCCTGCCTGCCTATCGTCAGCATCATCCTTCTGGCAATGGCCTATAAGGGCGTCAATGACGACGAAAAGCTGGTAAAAGCGGCAGATCGCATCCGATAAGGGGCTGATTCTTAAAAGAAATGCTAAAAAAGCCTATAAAAATAGGATAAAATTTGTGGGTACCAAATAAAAGTTGTACCTTTGCACCCGCTGTCACGAGATGGCAGCATAAAATTCAAACCTCATATATATTAATTAAATTAAAATTAAGTTTTAAAAATGGCAACAAAGATCAGATTGCAGCGCGGCGGTCGTAAAAACTATGCTTTCTACAGCATCGTAATCGCTGACGTTAGAGCACCACGTGATGGTAAATTTACTGAGAAGATTGGTACTTACAACCCTAACACCAATCCTGCTACTGTAGATTTGAATTTCGATCGTGCCCTCTACTGGGTAGAGACAGGTGCACAGCCAACAGACACAGTTCGCAACATCCTCAAGGGCGAGGGCGTTTACTTGATGAAGCACCTCAAGGGTGGCGTTAAGAAGGGCGCATTCGACGATGCAGAGGCTCAGAAGCGTTTCGACGCTTGGAAGAACGGTAAGGACGCTAAGAATACTGCTGTTCGTGAGGGCGATGCTAAGGCTAAGAAGGAAGCTGCTGCTAAGGAGCTCGAGGCTGAGAAGAAGATGAACGAGGCAATCGCTAAGAAGGTAGCTGAGAAGAAGGCTGCTGAGGCTGCTGCTAAGGCAGAGGCTGAAGCTGCTAAGGCTGCTGAGGAGGCTTCTGAGGAGGCTCCAGCTGAGGCTTAATCTTCTGAATGAATCTTCTTTGAAGATTGAAAAGTATAAGGTCGATTACTCTTTTTTTAAGGGTGTCGGCCTTTTTTTTTGTTGTTTTTATTCCTGCAAATTCCTGCAATAAACCGCCGAGAATTCCGTTTAGATAATATGGAAAAGACAAAGGAAACCAATCATGAGATGGAGGCTGAAAAGAACAGCTACTCTCATATACTGAAATATACCGGATTGCTGGGAGGCGTACAGGGACTCAACATGCTCGTGGGTATTGTGAGGAATAAGTTTACCGCCATGTTCCTGGGACCATCCGGCATGGGATTGCTGTCTCTTTTCAATGCAACTTCCGGTTTTCTTACCTCCGCCACCAATCTCGGCATTCCTACCAGTGGCGTCAGGGTGGTTTCCGAGGCTGAAGCCCGGAATGGGGTAGAACAGGCGATTTCTCAAGTCCGCACGCTCAGTCTGCTTTCTGCCCTTCTGGGTGCGCTGGTCTGCGCCCTTCTCGGTCCTCTCCTCAATCTCTTCACCTTTTCCTGGGGCAATCATACCTACCATTTCGTGCTGCTGGCTCCTACCATTTTCTTCACGATTCTTGCCGGTGGCGAAACGGCTATCCTCAAGGGTTTGGGCAGGCTGAAGTCGCTGGCTGCGCAGGCATTTGCCCTGTCTCTCCTTTCCCTGCTTGTTTCCGTACCCGTTTACGGCTTCTTTGGCGAGAGCGGCATTCTTGCTGTTCTCTTTCTGCTTGCACTGGCTCAGTGGCTCCTCGCCCTTTCGTTTTCGCGAAAGGAGCATCCCTTCCGCCTGTGCCTTTCCCGAATCCAGCTGCTCAAGGCTTTCCCGATGATCCGTCTCGGACTCTCCTTTGTGCTGGCTGGGATGATGAGCAGCGGGGCTGAGTTTCTGGTCAGAGCCTTTCTCAACCACCAGGGCAACCTGGCTGAGGTAGGACTTTTTAATTCTGGCATTACCCTGGTGCTGGTCTATGGCGGCATGGTTTTCTCGGTGATGGAGACCGATTATTATCCTCGTCTTTCTGCCGTAAGGGGAGAAGGAAGCGCAACATCAGAGGCTGAATACCGCAATCTGATCGTCAACCGTCAGTTGGAGATGAATCTTCTGCTGATGGGGCCCATCATCAGCGCCATTATCCTGCTGCTGCCCATTGCCATTCCGCTGCTCTACAACTGGGAGTTTCTGGGTGTGGTGGGGATGACTCAGATTGCAGCTGCTGGCTTGCTGTTCAAGGCGTTCTACATGCCTCTGGAGTACATTCCGCTATCCAGGGGCGAGGCTCGTGTGTTCCTGGTGCAGGAGAGCTGTTGCGTGGTGTTGCTCATCGTCTGCGAAATCATCGGCTATCTGCTTCACGGACTGGACGGTTTGGGAGCGGGCATTGTCGTAGCCTACGCCGTAGAGTCGATAGGAGTTTATGTCTTCTGCCGCATCCATTATGCCTATCGCCTGAGTTTTCCGTCGGTCCAGCATCTGTTGGTTCATGTATTGAATCTGCTCTTGTTGGGTTGTGTAGTATGGTTATCTGAGGTAGATTCATGGTGCTATTGGCTGTTGGGTCTTTTTCTCTGTGCGGCTTCCCTTCTGTACAGTTTCTCCCATATCAGGCGTTCGCTGAAGGGAAAATGATGACTGGCGCCTGTCATCATTTATCCCCCGCCTGGGTCATCATAGATAACCGTTTGAAGGCACGTAAGGCGTTTCCTTCGATTGCCGGTGCAAAGATACGAAGATTTTCGGTATCTACCAAAATTTGGCATGTGATAAGGAGCGATTTTCAGCAGCTTACGATTTGAAACTTAGTTAAAAAAACTAACTCTATGTTTGATGGGGCGCATCTCTATGTTTTGCGGTATAGAAAACTATGTTTTTTCCATGTATATCAGTATATTACAAAGTAATAACCGTTTTCTGGAAACGTATTCAGTATTCAGTTATTCAGTTTTTTTCGCTGTTGTTACCATTCTCAGTATATATAGTATATTATATATATATAAATTTATATATATATAATATAAAATAATTACTTACAATTTATAACCACAGAAAGGGTAACTATCGCGAAAAAAACTGAATAACTGAATACTGAATACTGAATACCCTCTTAGGCACCATACGTCCTTTCCCTTCGGCCGTTGAGTGCGAGTAAATGGTCTAGACAGTTGTTTATAAAAAAAATACAGCCGCAAGTAATTAAACTTGCGGCTGTAAATAACAACCATGACTCTTCACAGAGTCTCCTAAAAAAACTAAAACTGAGTGATTCCGTTGGGGTTCGAACCCAAGACCCACAGCTTAGAAGGCTGTTGCTCTAATCCAACTGAGCTACGGAACCATTTTCCTTAGTCCTTTTTCTTGTTTGCGGCTGCAAAGGTAATACTTTTTCTTGGAACTACCAAATTTTTTTTCAACTATTTCTTAAAAACTCGTTTTTTATAAAGCTTTTGCCCTTCCATCTTCGACCGGTTGGTCTGCTTTATAAACGTCTACATTTTTAAAATAATTGCTTTATCACCTATTAATTCATAAAAAATCTATAAAAAAAGTTTGTGGTTTCAGAAATTATTTGTAATTTTGTACTGTCATTCAGATTTTTGCCTTGTCTCTTAATGCGACACAAAGACAGACGGAACATCTGAGATGATAAACAGGGGCTTTTCAAATGCTCCAAACCTAATATTAAATATTGCTAACTAACTGTGTCGCAGAATTTAGGGATGAAAATTAAGAGTTTTTTGATTGCGTCTTTGGCTGCATTCTCTCTGACAGCTGGCGCACAGTCTTTGTCACCAAGTACTAAATGGCATTGGGACAAGGGTACAATCGTAGTTGACACACCTGAGCGTCCTGCTGGACAGAAGAACGTATTGGGCTTGAAGGCTCCAAAGTTGCAGACGGTACGTGTGGGCTTTGTTGGGTTGGGAATGCGTGGTCCATGGGCGGTGATGCGTTTCTGCCACATTCCTGGTGTAGAAATCGTTGCCCTTTGTGATTATGAGGAGGCTAGAGCTGAGAAATCTCAGGAGTATCTCCGCAAGCAGGGATTGAAGCCTGCCGACATCTACAGCGGAGCCAAGGGCTACGAGGAGTTGTGCAAGCGCAAGGACATCGACCTGGTTTACATCGCTGCCGACTGGAATCACCATTTCCCAGTGGCTAAGATGGCGATGGAGAACGGCAAGCATACTGCCATCGAGGTGCCTAGTGCAATGAACCTGGAACAGTGCTGGAGCCTGATTGACCTCAGCGAGAAGACACGTCAGCATTGCTTCATTCTGGAGAACTGCTGCTATGACTATTATGAGATGAACGCCCTGGCTATGGCGCAGGCCGGCGTTTTCGGCAACATCATCCGTGCTGAGGGTGCTTACATCCACTGCCTGGAGGACTTCTGGAATGCTTACTGGCAGGATCCTAATGACAATGACAAGGACAATCTGCACTGGCGCATGAAGTACAACATGGAGAACCGTGGTGACGTTTATCCTACTCACGGCTTGGGTCCTGTGGCTCAGTGTCTGAACATCCACCGTGGCGACCGCTTTACTACATTGGTTGCAATGGATACGGAATCATTCGTCGGCAAGGACTGGGTTTCAAAGAAGAGCGGCAAGGAGTGCAAGGAGTTCCGCAATGGCGACCACACTACTACCTTGATGCGTACAGCCAAGGGTAAGGTAGTGGAGATTCAGCACAACGTGATGACTCCTCAGCCATACAACCGATTGTTCAAGTTGACCGGAACCAAGGGTTATGCTACCAAGTATCCTACCGAGGAGTTTGCTCTCTCTGGTGATGCTTTGAAGGGTACAGGTGCTCCTCAGATGGACAACCTCAATGCTCACGGATTCCTGAACAAGGAGCAGAAGGAAGCATTGGTGAAGAAGTATTACCATCCTATCCTGAAGAAGTATGGTGAGCTGGGCCGTCAGATGGGTCACGGCGGTATGGACTTCATCATGGATTCTCGATTGGTTTACTGTTTGCAGAACGGTTTGCCATTGGATATGGACGTTTACGACCTGGCTGAGTGGTGCTCACTGGCAGAGTTGGGAGCCATCTCAATGGACAACAACTGTGCACCCGTAGCCTTCCCTGACTTCACCCGTGGTTTCTGGAACAAGGTGCAGGGTTACAAGCACCAGTATGCTTCTCCTGAGGACGAGGCTGCTACCGAGGCAGCTGCCGCTGCTTACACCAAGGCTCAGAAGGCTGCAACAGCCAAGTATAATCTGTGGAAGCTCTACGACGCCGTAGCTGCTGCCAAGAAGGCAAACAATGCGAAGGCAGTGAAGAGCGCAACAGCCAAGTACAAGAAGGCGGTAGTTGCAGCCAAGAAGGCAATGGCTGCCAAGAAATAAGGATGATCAAGAAATAAAGATAACCATCAGAAAATAAAAATCATTAGAAAATAAGCATCATCAAGAAAAGTTTGCTTCTTGGAAGTATTTGGCTTCCAAGAAGCAAATTTTATAATAACAACATAACTAAATGAATAGATCTTATTTATTACTATTGGCTGGAATGCTCTGTGCTCCAGCAGCTTGGGCAGATGGCACGCTGGGAGGATATTTCTACCAGCAGCAGGAAGCACCAACGGGATGGGAATGGCAAAGTCCTGATTCCGTGGCAGTTAACAAGCTACAGCCACATGCCTGGTTCTTCTCGTTCAGAAATATTGACGAGGCGAGAAAGGTATTGCCGGAAAACAGTTCCTATTGGAAATCACTCGACGGAATGTGGAAATTCCATTGGGCTCCGAATCCGGATGAACGGCCAAAGGACTTTTTCCGTACAGACTATGACGTTTCGAAATGGGACGACATCAAGGTGCCGATGAACTGGAACATGGCTGGACTGCAGAGAGACGGAAAGAACAAGTATGGAGATCCGCTTTACTCCAACCAGCGCGTCATCTTCCAGCACTCCTGGCAGCCGATGAACGACTGGAAGGGTGGAGTGATGCGTACACCGCCAAAAGACTGGATGACCTACCGTAACCGCAACGAGGTGGGTTCCTATCGCAGAACCTTCACCGTGCCTGCCGACTGGAAAGGACAGGAAATCTATCTCAACTTCGACGGAGTGGATTCCTTCTTCTATCTCTACATCAACGGCAAATACGTAGGATTCTCGAAGAACTCCCGAAATCTGGCTGAATTCAATATTACACCTTATTTAAATAAGGAGGGTGAAGAGAATACGGTGGCAGTAGAGGTTTACCGTCATTCTGACGGTTCGTTCCTCGAAAGCCAGGACATGTTCCGACTGCCAGGTATTTTCCGTACCGTGGCGCTGACGGCAAAGCCTCAGGTGCAGGTGAGAGACTTCAAGGCAATTCCTGACCTGGATGAAACCTACAGCAACGCCAAGCTCCACATCACAGCCCAGCTTCAGAACCTATCGAAGAAGGCTATCAAGGGCTACACTATCCAGTATTCGCTCTATGCCAACCGTCTTTATTCTGACGAGAACACTCTGCTCAGCGGTGTAACCGCATCGGCTAAGCTCGCAGGCAAGCTGAATGCAAAGGGAGAAATCGAACTCGAAGCTACGCTGGATGCTGCCAACAAGGTGAGTCTCTGGAGTGCAGAAGCGCCTCATCGCTACACACTGGTGGGCGAGCTGAAGGACGGAAAGGGTAGAACCGTGCAGACTTTCTCTACCTTCGTTGGTTTCAGAAAGGTGGAAATCAAGGAAACTCCGGCAGAAAAGGACGAGTTCGGACTGGCGGGAAGATACTATTATCTGAACGGTCAGCCTATCAAGCTGAAGGGTGTGAACCGTCATGAGAACAATGTTAAGGCAGGCCACACCGTGAGCCGCGAACAGATGGAGCATGAGGTATTCCTGATGAAGCGTGGCAACATCAACCACGTGCGCAACTGCCACTATCCAGATGCTCCTTACTGGTATTATCTCTGCGACAAGTACGGAATCTACCTGGAGGACGAGGCAAACATCGAGAGCCATGAGTATTACTATGGCAAGCAGAGTCTGTCTCACGTTCCTGAGTTCCGCAACGCCCACGTCGCAAGAAACATGGAGATGGTTCACGCTACAGTCAATCATCCTTCCGTGGTGATCTGGAGTCTGGGTAACGAGGCGGGTCCGGGCAAGACCTTCGTGGACTGCTACAATGCCATCAAGGCTTACGACACCAGTCGCCCGGTTCAGTATGAGCGCAACAACGACATCGTGGACATGGGTTCCAACCAGTATCCATCCATCGCATGGGTGCAGGGAGCCGTTCAGGGCAAGTACAAGCTGAAGTATCCGTTCCACATCTCAGAATATGCGCATTCCATGGGAAATGCCTGCGGAAACCTCATCGACTACTGGGACGCAATAGAGAGCACCAACTTCTTCATGGGTGGCGCCATCTGGGACTGGGTAGACCAGGCACTGGACAAGCAGGACCCTGCTACCGGCAAGACCTACTGGGCTTACGGAGGCGACTTCGGAAAGGACAACAAGCCTAACGACGGAATGTTCTGCATGAACGGAATCATGCGTCCTGACCTCACTCCAAAGGCTCAGTATTTCGAGGTGAAGAAGGTTTACCAGAATGTGGGCGTCAAGGCAATTGACATGAAGCAGGGACAGATTGAAATCTTCAACAAGAACTACTTCGAGCCTCTGAAGAACTATCAGATAGTATGGTCGCTCTATAAGGATGGAGTCTGCGTGAAGAAGAACCAGCCATTGCAGGGAGCCAAGAACATCGTGGGTCCTCGCGAGAAGGGAATCTACACCTTGCCATACGACTATGCAAGTCTGGATGCTAACAGCGAGTACTTCGTGACTGTCCAGTTCCTCCTAGGCAAGGACATGCCTTGGGCCAAGAAGGGTTATGTACAGATGGAAGAGCAGCTGAGAGTGAAGGGGGCTGATGTTGCCGCACCTTCTATCGCTGCTGTTGCCAAGAACGGCAAGGCGATGAAATATCAGCTGGACAAGGCTGCAAAACGTGCCAACATCACGGGCGAGAACTTCCAGGTGGCTTTCGACCTGAACACCGGAGCCATCTACAGCCTGAAGTACGGCAACCAGATAATCATCAAGGATGGCAATGGTCCTCAGCTGGATGCTTACCGTGCGCCTACGGATAACGATGCCGGAATCGGTTACCACAACGCATGGTTCAAGAACGGACTCTATGACCTGCAGCACGTGGTGAAGAGCTGGACCTGCACTCCTAACAAGAAGGATGGAACCTACAAGCTCGACTTCACTGTGGAGAGCCAGGGCAAGGAAGGCTGCGACGTGAACTATGGCAACCGTGACCGCGATCCAGAGTCTTGTTACAATTTCGAGAAGAACAAGCGCGCCCTGACAGATGCTGACCTGAAGTTCACTTCCCGTCAGATTTACACCATCTATAAGGACGGTTCCATCGAAATGCAGAGCGCCATCGGAGCCAACCGCTCTAAGGTAATCCTGCCTCGCATCGGTTACTCTATGGTATTGCCAAGCGAGCTGAACCAGTATGATTACTACGGCCGTGGACCGGTGAACAACTATAACGACCGCAAGACCAGCCAGTTTATCGGTTGGTATCATAGTCCGGTGGCTGAGCAGGGCATTATGCTTCCTAAGCCTCAGGCACAGGGCAACCGCGAGGAGGTTCGCTGGTGCGCAGTTACCAACAGCCAGCAGCAGGGCGTGGTGTTCATTTCAGACAGCACCATGTCAGCATCGGCTCTCCCTTGGAGTCAGCAGGAGTTGACCTTGGCTGCTCATCCTTATCAGTTGCCAAAGAGCAGCGGAACCCATCTGCACCTGGATGCAAAGGTTACTGGTCTGGGTGGCGCAAGTTGCGGACAGGGTGGTCCTTTGACTCCTGACCAGGTTCGCAGCACTCCAACCACCTTCGGATTCATCATCCGTCCAGCCGTGAAGTCAGAGCTTCCAAATCTCGTGAAGGTTTCAGCTACGGGCAGAAAGATGGTGAAGGACATCATGCAGCAGATGAAGCAGAACCAGCAGAACACCGGTTTGCAGATTGCCTTTGCTTCCAGCCAGGAGCCTGATGAGGGCGACGCTTCTTATCTGGTAGACGGTGACCCTTCAACTATCTGGCACACGATGTATTCCATCACCTTGGCGAAGTATCCTCACTGGGTTGACTTCGATGCTGGTAAGCAGAAGGTAATCAAGGGCTTCACTTACCTGGCACGTCAGGACGGTTCGCTGAATGGTTGTATCAAGGATTACGAAATCTATGTAAGCAACGACAATAAGACTTGGGGAGAGCCTGTTGCAAAGGGCAGTTTTGAGAAGACCGCCAAGCTGCAGAAGGTAATGTTCGGAAAGCCAGTCAAGGCCCGCTACGTACGTTTGCGTGCACTGAATGAACAGAGTGGTCAGGACTATGCTTCCGGAGCTGAGTTCACTCTTGTAACGGAATAAAATAAAAAGCCCACACGCCCAGAACCAACGGTCACCGGCCGAAGGGAAAGGTAAAGGGCAGAAGCTTTAAATTACCCCATATATACAAATCGCCCTGAAATGAGTTGAGTTTCATTTCAGGGCGATATTTTTTTGAAAACCTTTTTTAGAAATCCTTTCAGTTCAGACTGGGATTAGTGCTGAACAGGGATTTTCTTAACGCGGCGCTCATGACGACCACCTTCGAATGTGGTGCTGAAGAACTCGTCGAGAATAGTCTCAGCGGTCTTGTTGTCAACGAAACGGCCAGGAAGAACCAAAACATTGGCATCATTATGCTGACGAACAAGATGAGCAATCTCCTTGCACCATGCCAAACCGGCACGCACACCTTGATGCTTGTTCAATGTCATGGCAATACCTTCACCACTGCCACAAATACCAATACCAGGATAAACCTCACCGCTCTCTATGCCTTCAGCAAGAGCGTGACCAAAGTCTGGATAGTCTACACTAGCATCGCTATAAGTACCGTAATCCTTAACAGGATAACCCTTCTTTTCCAAATATTCCAAAACGAACTGCTTCAATGGAAAACCTGCATGGTCGCATGCAATACCAACTGTCTTTACTTCCATAATACTTAAGTTTTTTAAGTGAAGAACGAAGAGTGGGGAGTGAAGAATTCAAATTCTTTTTCTCTCGCATACCTGCTTCATCGCTTCACCAGGTTAATAAAATATTAAAGGGATAAGATTCTGTATTCATCTTACATGAAACACGAAACACAACCCTCCTGATAAATATGAAAAGGAGAGTGAAGAGCGAATAGCTGAAGATGATTCAAAAGATTATCCGAAAATAAAAACTATTGAATTCTTCACTCTTCGTTCTTCACTCTTCACTTAACTTTATGCTTCAGCCAAGAAAGCCTTTACCTGCTTGTAAACGTTCTCGCCTGTGTAACCGAGCT
>ENA-ORPK01001992-ORPK01001992.1-human-gut-metagenome-genome-assembly--contig:-NODE-1992-length-14808-cov-2.921033_pt1 | contig 14808 bp, 16 predicted proteins | sample MGYA00242139_ERZ509068 | MGnify/ENA primary metagenome ERZ509068 (study PRJEB26280, sample SAMEA2338687) | human gut metagenome | biome: human gut; feature: human-associated habitat; material: faeces... | reverse complement strand
AGCAGGATCATTGACAGGCCCGGCACATACAGCACGTTCAGCTTGCGCATCACCCACAGCAGCATGGACAGCACCAGCAGCACCATGGCCACGTTCTTTTTGGTATTCATCGTCATAGTCCGTTTTCTCCCTCCCGGCGGCAGCGCCGCCCATAGATACAGTGTAGCGGAAACGGGGCGGAAATACAAGGCTTTTTTACCGCTCCAGCAGGATTTTCGCCTTGAGGATGGCCGCCACCGTCTTGGCATCGGTGAGCGTGCCGTCCAGGCACTGGGCCACCGCCCGGTCGAAGGGCACGCGGAGCACGTCCAAGAACTCGTCCTCGTCCGGGTGGGTCTCGCCGAAGTGCAGGCCGCGGGCCAGGAACAGGTACAGCGTCTCGCCGTAGCAGCCAGGGGAGGCGATGAGCGCGCCCAGGTCTGTCCACTCCTCGGCCTCCGCGCCGATCTCCTCCTTCAGCTCCCGTTGGGCGGTGACGAAGGGCGCTTCCCCCTTTTCCCGCTTCCCCGCCGGGATCTCCGTCAGCACACGGGAGAAGGCGTAGCGGTACTGCCGCACCAGCACCACGCAGCCGTCGTCATCCAGCGCCAGGATGCCCACGCCGCCGGGGTGCTCCACCACCTCCCGCGTGCCGGTCTTGCCGTTGGGCAGGGACACCTTGTCCTCCCGCACCCGCAGGATGCGGCCACGGTATACCTCCCGGCTCTCCAGTGTTCTCTCGGTCATGTCCATGGTGTGCGTCTCCTCTCGGTGTTTTTCAGCAGTATAACACAGTGGGCGCGAAAATACCAGCGCTTTCCGCCTTTTCCTCCCCCTTGCACAGCGGCGGAAAATGTGCTATACTGTATGCCAAACCGCCGGAGAGGAGGGATCGTCCATGGAGAAGTCCGGCATCAAGATCGCGGCGCAGAACCGCAAGGCGTACCACGACTACTTCGTGGAGGATCGCTACGAGGCCGGCATCGAGCTGTTCGGCACGGAGGTCAAGTCCATCCGCGCCGGCACGCTGAACCTGAAGGACTCCTACTGCGTGGCCAAGGACGGCGAGATCTACGCCCACAGCATGCACATCTCCCCCTATGAGCAGGGCAATATCTTCAACAAGGACCCGGACCGGCCCAAGCGCCTGCTGATGCACAAGCGGGAGATCCGCAAGCTCCACGATCTGCAGAAGCAGGACGGCTATGCCCTGATCCCCCTGAGCCTGTATTTCAAGGACAGCCGGGTGAAGGTGGAGCTGGGCCTGTGCAAGGGCAAGAAGACCTACGACAAGCGGGAGGCCGTGGCCAAGCGGGACGCCAAGCGGGAGATGGACCGCGCCATGCGGGAGAAAAACCGCGGGTATTGAATGGTATGACATTGCGCGGGAAGCGCGCATATTCTTATGACAAAGTGAGGGAAACGGAATGGCAAATCCTATCGTGACTTTTGAAATGCAGGACGGCGGCAAGATCGTTGCCGAGTTGTATCCCGACATCGCGCCCCAGAGCGTGTACAATTTCATCGCCCTGGCCAACGCCGGATACTACGACGGGCTGATCTTCCATCGGGTCATCCCCGGCTTTATGATCCAGGGCGGCTGCCCCGACGGAACCGGCATGGGCGGCCCGGGGTACTGCATCAAGGGCGAGTTTGCCGCCAACGGCGTGCAGAACGACCTGCGGCACACCCGCGGTGTGCTGAGCATGGCTCGGGCGCAGCCCATGGACAGCGCCGGCAGCCAGTTCTTTATCATGCACAAGGACGCGCCCCATCTGGATGGGCAGTACGCCGCCTTCGGCTGCGTGATGGACGGCATGGACGTGGTGGACCGCATCGCCAACCAGCCCCGGAACATGATGACCAACAAGCCCAAGAAGGACCAGGTCATGGCGAAGGTCACCGTGGACACCCAGGGCGTGACGTATCCGGAGCCGGAGAAGCTGGCCGATCCCTTCGGAAGATAAGTTTTCTGCGCGGGGGAGGGTCCCCCTCCCCCACACATATGTAAATATTCCCATGGGTTGTGTGTGCACAGCGCGCAAAAACCTTATGGGGCTGCACCGATTTTCCCCGGGTATTGGAACAATACCCAAAAAATCCCCAATATGGGGCTGCACCGGTTTCGACGGGGGTGTGGAGGCTGGATAAGCGGGCGGCGGCGCCTGACCGCCATAAAACGGGCATCTTATAAATTAAAGAACAACAACGAAACTGTTCTTCTCGCTGCTTAATTAGCGAGCGTTCCCGCCGGGAGGACCACGGCCCGGCAGCGGAGCGTCGATGAGTGGTGAACGTGCGCACGCTAAGCTTTGCGCGTGCCATGCATGATGAAGCTACCGGACTGACAGGCTTGCCGGTTTGCCTGTCCTGAAGGGAACAGAGACGCACGGCGTCCCGAAAAAACCCGCTGCGCCCGGAGAAGTTCCTGTCAAAGCGCTTTCGGACGGGGGTTCAACTCCCCCCATCTCCACCAGAACAGAGAAAACCAGCAATCCATTGCGATTGCTGGTTTTTCTTTGTTTATCAATGCTTTGCGGCGCTCTCAGAGGGATTTTGCTCCCTGCAAACATTGAAACCGCAAGCTATTTGTGTTATAAAAACTCCCAAAACTCAGAGTCGGGCGAACCGTGTAAGTTTGTCCGACTCTTACCTTTTCACGATAACAGCAAAAAATCCTGCAACCCACCGCAATTTCCATTTTCCCATTTGTGCGCAAAGATGCGCAAAGAGTTGAAAAGGCGACACTTGCGTGTTATTATTTGTAAGACGTATAGATCTTCCAAGATGTTCACTTGCGTCAAAAGTCAGAAGGCTCGTAAGACAAAACTGATCAAATCGATTCTCCGCCTGACACCTGATACGTGCATCACAACACATAGAAGTAAAGGAGTAACAGTCATTGAAAACAGACGATTTCATTGTAGCAATGACAATTATAGGAGTTGCTGCAGCTGTAAATCTGGGTTTCATCGTATACAGATTATTGCGCAATCCATTTCAATATCCTTATTTTGTTTGGTGGTTCGATGTTTCTTATAAGAGGAACGTTGATATAGCGGATTGTATTGATAGCTTTTTATGCAACGAGCAAAACTGGCGCGCATTGCAGCAGCATGAGCAGTCCATCAAGCAGTGGAAACACGATACAGAGAATTATCTGCAAACATGTATACTAAAGAAAAGGCGCGTCCGACAATATCAAGAAGTTTTAGATGACAACAGCGCATTCCGTTTTGGAACAAGCAGAAACCGAACCCGTTATAAGCAGCAAAACTATGTAAAAACGGCTTACAAAATACCAACAGCGGAATCGATAATGGCAGTAAGCTGGCCTTGGCTCATGAATCGTCATGCACAGCTGGAGGAAATCGGCTTCGAAGCAACGCTGAAAGAGTATCACAGCAAAAACCAGCGAAAGCTGATGACGAAAGCGCTGCGGAAAGAAATCATGAAGCGCGATCATTACACTTGCCAAATGTGCGGAAAGTTTATGCCAGATGAAGTCGGACTGCATATTGATCACATCGTTCCGATTGCAAAAGGCGGCAAAACAGTCCCGTCCAATTTACAGGTGCTGTGCTCAAAATGCAATGGGGCCAAGGGTGCTAAGACGCGCTAAAAAGATACCATCTAAAAATGAGAGCATCACAGCAGCTGAAGCAGGCTTTTGCGGCAGAGAGGAACGGCATATCTCGACCTATTTTATCCAACACCACCGCCCGGCTGGTTTTTTCGCACAAACCGAAACCAAGCTGCGTATTTTCCGTCTGAATGTGCAGGACTCTGTACCTGGGAGCGGCGGCAAGAATTAAGACTAATTCAGGTATCATTGGCTATTTTTTTCGGCACAACCCTGCTATAATGTTTCCACACAACAATGCGTCTTTAGGAGAACAGAGCAAATGGCAAGCACGGAACCATCAATGACCGAACAGCATACATGCAGCGCGGCGGCTCTGCCGGAGGGAGCCTTTCTCCCGGCCGGACCGCAGTGCCCCGGACGCCATCCGGAAAGCGGCGCCGCAGGATCTGCAGGCGCTCTTTTCTGCGCCCGTGCGCTTGTGACACAAGCTGCCGCGGTGTGTAAATACGCGCAGGAGGGCTGCTGATATGGAGCTTTCTTCGTTGTTCCTCGCGGGAAAAGGGAGCGCCCTGACCTCCTTCTTCTCGACGGCATTTCTCGTCGTGTTCCTGCCGTTTTGTCTCGTGGTGTACAGTCTCATGCCGCGGCGCGGGAAAAAATACTTCCTGCTCGCCGCCGACTGCGCCTTTTTCTGGCTGATCAGCGGCAAGCTGCTAGTATACCTGCTTCTGACAGCGCTTTCGATGCACTACTTCGGACTGTGGCTGGACAAAATACAGTCGGAGACGAAGCTTCTGCTCGCACAGACGGAAAAAGCCGAGCGCAAGACCGTGCGCAAGCGGCAGCAGGCCGTGCAGCACCGGATCCTTTTGCTGGCCGTCATTCTGCACATCGGCGTCCTGTTCGCGCTCAAATATTCCGGCTTTGCCGCGACGAATGTCAACACGCTCCTGGCGCACCTGCACATTCCTGTGCAGCTGGCGATCCCGAAGTATGTGATGCCGATCGGTATCTCCTTTTTCACGCTGCAGGCGCTGTCCTACATCGTGGACGTGCAGCGCGGCGTCACAAAAGCGGACACAAACCTGCTGCGCCTGACGCTGTTCATCAGCTTCTTCCCGCAGATCGTGGAAGGGCCGATCTGCCGCTACGACCAGACCGCGCAGCAGCTCTGGGACGCAAAGCCAATCACCTACGAGAACCTGACGCTCGGTCTGCAGCGCATTGCCTACGGCATGATGAAAAAGATCATCATCGCCGACCGGCTCAACCCGCTCGTGAGGAATGTCTTTAATAACTACACCGACTTTGACGGCGGCGTGATCGCACTGGCCGCCGTGTGCTACACCGTGCAGCTGTACATGGACTTTTCGGGCTCGATGGATGCCGTCACCGGCACGGCGCAGATCCTCGGCGTCACAATGCCGGAAAACTTCCGACAACCGTTTTTCTCCAAGACGATCTCGGAATTCTGGAAGCGCTGGCACATCACGCTCGGCACCTGGTTCAAGGACTATGTGTTCTACCCGGTCGTCACGCTCAAGCCGCTGGAAAAGCTCACTTCCGCCGCCCGCAAACGCCTCGGCAACCACTACGGTCCGCTGCTGGCGAGCGCCGTCGCGCTCTTTTGCGTGTGGTTCTGCAACGGTCTCTGGCACGGTGCCGCGTGGAGCTATCTCTTTTTCGGCATGTACCACTTCGTGCTGATCCTCGGCGGCAACATCATCGCCCCGCCGGTGCGGGCCGTCAACGCACGGCTGCACATCCGCGCCGAGAGCTTCCCGTACCGTCTGCTGCAGATGCTGCGCACGACGGTGCTGGTCATCATCGGCGAACTGTTTTTCCGTGCAAACGGCCTGCGCGCAGGTATGCAGATGTTCCGCACCATGGTCACCGGATTTGCATTCCCCGTCTTTGACGATGCGCTCTTCAAGGCGCTCGGCATTGACAAGTTTGACCTCATGATCGTTGCTGTGACGCTGCTGATTGTGTTCGTCGTGAGTGTGATCAACGAAAAAGGCAAGTCCGTGCGCACGCTGCTGGCACAGCGCCCTGCTGCGGTACGCTGGGCGGTCTTCTACGCGCTCATTTTGTTCATCATCGTTTTCGGAGCATACGGAAAGGGCTACATTCCCGTCGACCCCATGTATGCGAACTTTTAGGAGGCACGCATGTCCCGTTTTCTCAAACATACGCTCAGATGCGTCGTTTTTCTCGCCGTGCTGGCGCTTTTGCTGGCCGGTGTGTCGCAGCTGGTGCGGCCAAAAAACAACACCCGCAGCGACGGCATCCATGACCCCGCGGCCAACGGCATCCTCGGAGAACCGGACAACACGATCGACCTGCTCATCCTTGGTGACAGCGAGAGCTATTCCGCCTTCATCCCGATGCAGCTGTGGCAGCAATACGGTTACACGGCCTACTGCTGCGGCACATCCAGACAGACACTGTACTATTCGGAAGCGTTCTTGCACAAAGCCTTCCAGAAGCAGTCGCCCAAGCTTGTGATCCTGGAGACCGATGTGATCTACATCGACTTTTCGTACGGCAGCATGCTGCTGCAGGAGGCCGGCGACCTCTTCCCTGTGTTTTCCTACCACGACCGGTGGAAATCTCTGAAGGCAAATGACTGGCGCATGACCGTCAATTACACCCACACCGAAAATGCCAAAGGGTATCAGCTGCGCTGCAACGCCGCTCCGGCGGACGCCAGCAATTATATGACGCCATCGGATGCCTACGCTCCCATCCCGAAGCGAAACCGCGCCTATGTTGAGCGCATCAAGGCCTTCTGTGACGAAAACGGCGCGCAGCTGCTGCTCGTCAGTGCGCCCAGCACGCTCAACTGGAACATGGCGCGCCACAACAGCACACAGGCATTTGCCGATGCGCTGGGTATCGGCTTCCTCGATCTCAACACCGCACACGAGCAGGTTGCGATCGACTGGAACACGGACACCCGCGACAAGGGTGACCACCTGAATTATTTCGGTGCGCAGAAGGCCACAAACGTACTCGGTGCGTATCTTGCCGATACCGGTCTGCTCCCGAGCCATAAGGATGACCCGGCCTACGCCGACTGGAACAAGCAGTCGGACGCCTTCAGCCGGACGGTCACCGATGCGCTCGCAAAAACGTAACGGCACCTCCGTTTCAGACAGAAAAAAGCCTGCGGTTTCCGAGGAAACCGCAGGTTTTTTCTTTTTTGCTGCGCCTCACGCGCCGCCGTTTGCGCCGGAGAAGGTGCAGAACTTTCCCTCGCGCGCGTATTTGCGCAGGACGCCGGCCATGGCCGCAAGGTCGGCGGGCTTGGTCGCCAGAAGCTCATGCCGGGTCTTGGCCAGCTCCTCCGGCGTCACGCCCTCGGTGGAACGGTACTTTTCTGTCAGCTCACGGATGATCATATCGCGGCTTTCGGTCTCGAACATGGCGATGATATCATAGGCCAGCTCGTCCACCGCATGGACAGAGCCGGAGCAGATATCCAGCACGATGTTGTAGCCGTTCAGTTGATACTGATGTACCATTCTTCCGTTCTCCTTATACAGAAAAAGCGCCGCCTGAACAGGCGGCAGCTTTTTGAAAATTGCGATCGATTACTTGTTGTTCTCGCACTTCTGGTTTGCCACGCCGCAGCTGGTCTTGCAGGCAGACTGGCATGAGGTCTGGCATTCGCCGCAGCCGCCGTTCTTTGCGCTCTCACAGAGGTTGCGGGTCTCGAGGGTCTTGATTCTTTCCATGGTTTTATCTCCATTCTGTCAGTTTTGATTTTTATATGTTCGGGCGTTTCCGCCAAAGCAATCGCATTCGTCCACTATTACTTAAAATACTATATCAAATGATATTTTCAAAGTCAATGAAATTTATATATATGCCCGGCAATATACATAAAAATCAATCCCGAACGGCGCCTGTTTTATTGAGCCGACTCAACTTTTTTTGTGCGGTATCAACCGTTCTCCGCAGTCCGGGCAGTATTCGGGCATTCTCCCCTGACCCCACAAATACAGGTTGCAGCCGCAATACGGGCAGCGGAAAAACTTTATAGCCTGTATTATGCCGGCAGCTGCCACCAGCACCGCTACCGCTATGCCCACTATGGCAGCACTTTCGTTTACATATGCCAGCACGCAGTTTATTATCGAAAGCGCCAACGCCCCTATAAGGCATATCCAAAGTATCCTATGGCTTTTTCTGTAATCCATCTGTATCTTCCCGTTATTCCGGCAGTACGTTCAGATCTTCGCTGTACTCCAGCCGGAACTCCTTATCAGTAAGTGTCATGTCTGTATCTATCTGGGCAAACAGAGTATTGTCGCCATTTTCCAGCCGAAGCACGTATTGGCCGTCTCTGGTCTGCACCCTGCCGGATGCTATCTCTGTGCCATCCTCATCAAAAAAACGTATGTTCAGCGCGCATACCAGTGTATCCGGGTATTCGTTCACCGCAACGGCATCCATAAACGTATCCCCACACTGCTCGTACACCTGAATATTTTTGAAGGATATGTACTGCTGGAAGTGCTCTTCGCCCACTATCAGCAATCCGTTTTTATCGTATGCGCTGCTGAGATCCGCCATTTCCTCCACCTGCACCGGCTCCGGCGTAGGGCTTGGGGTAGGTTCGGGGGGCTGCGTAGACTCCGGCGGAATGGTTACAGAAGGAACGATATGCGCCCCCGTGTTCACACAGCCCGTGAGCAGCATGCATACCGAGACCGCTATAAGCAGCTTAACAATCCTCTTGCTCATATTCTTCCCTGTTTTCATGTATAAGCTCCATCTTGAGATTATAAAGCTTATCGGATATGTCCACCTTGTAGGTGTGAGGATTGAGTATGCGCCTGTATTCCTCCCAGAATGCAGCCAGCTCCTTTTTGCTGTATTCCCTTATTGAGCACCCGTCGGGGCTCTCATATACCTGCCTGCCGTCTACGAATACCGGCACCAGAAGCTCTCTCGCATAAAAGTCCCGTATTACCTTAGTCTGATAGGTATGGTGCTGGTTATACAGCTTGATAGGCTTGCTATCGTCTATGGTTTCATCGTCAAGGGCGATTATATCCGCAAGCGCCATATTGTCCCGCTTGCCGTACAGGCGGTATATCTTTTTATATCCGGGATTGGTAAGCTTGGCTGGATTCTCGCTTATCTTTATCTTGGGCGTCATTTTTCCGTCCACTATCTCGGCGGACATTTTATACACGCCGCCCAGCGCCGGCCAGTCATAGGAGGTTATCATCTTTGTGCCCACGCCCCATACGTCTATCCTTGCGCCCTGTGCCTTCAGCTCGCGGATAACGTATTCGTCAAGATCGCTGGAGGCAAATATGCGCGCATCCTGATAGCCTGCGGCATCCAGCATCCTGCGGGCCTCCTTGGAGAAATAGGCAAGGTCGCCGCTGTCAAGGCGTATGCCCACCGGCTTATGGCCTTTTGCCCTCAGCTCATCAAATACCTCTATGGCATTTGGTACGCCGGACTTGAGAGTATCGTAGGTATCCACAAGCAGCATGCAGGAATCCGGGAATATCTCCGCGTATGCGCGGAAAGCATCCAGCTCGGTTGGGAAGCTCATTACCCAGCTGTGGGCGTGAGTGCCTGCGATCGCCACATCGTAAAGCTGGCCTGCAAGCACGTTGCTGGTAGAGCTGCAGCCGCCTATTATAGCCGCCCTTGCGCCGTATGTACCTGCGTCTGGGCCCTGGGCACGGCGAAGGCCGAACTCCAGCACCGCGCCTCCGTCTGCGGCGTAAACCACGCGGCTGGCCTTGGTGGCTATAAGGGTCTGGTGATTGATTATATTGAGCAGCGTAGTCTCCACAAGCTGTGCTTCCATGATGGGGGCCTTTACACGGACGAGGGGCTCATAGGGAAACACGGGCGTACCTTCAGGTATGGCATATACCTCGCCGGTAAAATGCATTTCGCTCAGCACCTTCAGGAAGCCCTCGTCAAAGAGCTTCAGGCTGCGAAGGTATTCTATATCTTCCGGGCCAAAGTGTATGTTCTTTATGTAATCTATGGCGGTGTCAAGGCCCGCCATGATGGTATAGCCGCTGTTTGGCATATTTGTCCTGAAAAACACATCAAACACAGCCTGGTTTTTCGTCATGCCGAACTTGTAGTAGCCGTACATCATGGTAAGCTGGTAAAGGTCCGTCATCATGGTAAGGTTTCGCATATTTCAATCCCCCCGAATTTTTCTGCTTTACTGCCCGTCCCCGGCGCCGTCCTTCTGCTCCGTCTCTTCACTTTCCGGCTTTTCTCCGGCAGCTTCTTCCTTTTCGCTTTCCCCAGCGCTGTCCGCTTCGTCCGGCGCGGCTGCTTCCTCTTCTTCGGCCTCCGGCGCGGGCCATATCAGCCTGCCCAGCTTCTTCTCCTTAAAATGTCTTATGATGAAGAAGGCAGCTACCGCGGCTACGACTATGAGGCTAAGCATCTCCGATACCCGCACGCCTGCGGCTATCGCCCCGCCCGGCTTTATTATATACAGGCTGTCACCCCTGAGCCTTTCCACGAACATCCGCTCAAGGCCGTACAGTGCGGCATACGATAATATCGCATCGCCGTCGTGCCTGAATTTTTTGCGGCAGCTCCACAGTATTATAAACACTATAAGACACCGCACGGACTCATAGAAAAATGTGGCCATATGGTAGGGATTGGAGCAGGGCTGGCCGTTGAAGGTATGGTAGCCCTCTATATACACCGCAAAGGGGAACCACATAAGCTCACCATTGCTTATGGGAAGGCCGAAGGCCTCCTGATTAAAAAAGTTTCCCCAGCGGCCTATGGCCTGAGCCAGCACCAAGCCGGGGGCTATGCAGTCCGCAAGCTTCAGAAAGCGTATCTTCCTGACTCTGGAATAGATGAACATACCGAGAAGCCCGCCTATTACCGCGCCGTATATGGCAAGGCCCCCCTCCCATATATACAGGGCGCGTATGGGGTTTGAGGCATAGCTTGCCCACTCGAAGATCACGTAATAAAGCCTTGCGCCCACCACTCCGGAGGGGATTATCACAAGGCACATATCCAGTATATCGTCCTCGGTGAGCTTTTTGCGCTTACCCTCCCTGAGGGTAAGCCATACGCCTATCAGTATGCCCAGAGCCATGAGTACGCCGTACCAGTATACGTCGCGTCCGAACAGAGTAAACGCTACCCTGCTGGGATTATTCATATTTTGTTCCTCCAATTACTCTTAAAATATCAAACATACTAAAATACGGCAGGAACCCTTGCCCATGCCGCACTTTGGCATTATCAGTATTATACTCCAAACTTCACGTTAAATAAAGCCCGCCAATGTGAATAATAGTCAAATCGCGTAAAAGGCCCAAATTATATACCTAATAGGCCAGCCTTGCAGGGCGCGCCTATGCCCAATTGAAATTTTCCTTCCCCGCGCCAAGCTCAAAATGGCACTTGGCTATGCCTAAGTCTATTTTTGAATAAAAGCCCCTTCCCGCCCTTGCCGACACCCGGCCGTTATCGAGGGAAAAGAAAAACTTCTGCTGATTTACCGCGGTAGGCGCCAAAAGCGCCGCCTCCACGCCCTTTTTGAACCACTCCGGCACGTCGCCCATATCGGCTACCTCGGAGGGCGCCTTGCTTTTATGCGGCACGCCCTGAGTTTTGCCGTAGCCTATCGCTATGACTATGCACAGCTTTTCCCCGGCGCCCAGCATATAAGCCGTCTTTATCTTTTTGTAACTCACGGCTACCCAGCAGGTGTTAAGCCCGAGCTGCTGGGCAAAGAGCACCAGCTTTTCGCCATAGTAGCCGCATTTTTCCTCTAATTCGTCGTCCTTCTTGCCTATCATCGCGATGTAATCCGTCACGCCGGAGAATTTGCCATAGTGTGCCATAGGGCTGTCGAAGGCCTTGGGCTCATGGGTGATAAGCTGTATATGCAGCCCGCTCCGGCCGTTGAGCTCCGCTATTTTATCCTCCAGCATGTCCTTGATCTCGCCTTCAATCTCCCTCTGCTCATACGCCCGCACGGAATGGCGCGCCCGCATGGCTTCGTATATATCCATCTTTACCTGCATACCCTGCTCCCTTCCCGCATTTTTATCGGCTTATGCCGCCGCGCGGCCTTGTTTTAAAAAGCGCCGCTCAGGCGTAAAACACCTAAACGGCGCTATGTCGCTTTTTGCCTTAGATCAGTACGCTCTTGCGAAATACATCATGGTCTTTGCCTCACGGTTGCAGAATACGCACTTACAGCCGGGCTTTACAGTCGTATCCTCATCCATGGGCTTGCAGCGGGTAGATGCACCGGTAACGCACTTTATTTCCATCTCGCAATCCGGATCAGCACACCATGGGGCCTTTACGAAGCCCTTCTTTACACCGTCCATAAAGTCGCCGAAGTTTTCAGCGTGAGTAGTATGAGCCTTACGGTGCTCGAGAGCCATATCGTACATGGTCTGATGTATATCGGCCATGAGCTTTACGAGGTTTTCTCCTATGCCTTGGATCGGCATGGTGAACTTCTCGAGGGTATCGCGTCGCACTACGGTCACCACGCCGTTCTCAATATCCCTGGGGCCTATCTCAATACGGACGGGAACGCCCTTCATCTCCCACTGGTTGAACTTCCAGCCCGCGCTCTGCTCGCTGTCGTCCAGCTTTACGCGAAGACCCGATGCCTTTATCTCGTTATACAGCTCGGTTGCCTTCTCCAGAACGCCCTCTTTGTGCATGGCGATGGGCAGTATGACTACCTGAATGGGGGCTACCTTGGGAGGCAGCTTAAGGCCGCGGTCATCGCCGTGAACCATTATCATACCGCCGATCATGCGGGTAGAAGTGCCCCAGGAGGTAGTATAGCAATATTCCTGCTTGCCCTCGCGGCTCAGGTACTTGATATCATAGCTCCTTGCAAAGTGATCCGACAGGTTATGGGAGGTGCCCATCTGCAGCGCCTTGCCGTCATGCATCAGCGCTTCCAGAGTATATGTGGCCTCTGCGCCTGCAAAGCGTTCGCTCTCGCTCTTGCGGCCGCGTACTACGGGGATTGCCAGCACATTTACCATAAAATCATAGTATACGTTGAGCATACGGATGGTTTCTTCCTGCGCGTCCTCATGGGTTTCATGGGCGGTATGGCCCTCCTGCCAGAGGAATTCGGAAGTACGGAGGAAGGGGCGGGTGCTCTTCTCCCAGCGCATTACGTTGCACCACTGGTTATACAGCACGGGCAGGTCGCGATAGGACTGTATCCACTTGGAATACATGGTTCCGATTATCGTTTCGCTGGTGGGTCGGATAGCCATGCGCTCCTGAAGCACCTCGTTGCCGCCCTGTGTTACCCATGCGACCTCGGGCGCGAAGCCTTCAACGTGCTCCGCCTCTTTCATCAGCATACTTTCGGGTATCAGCAGAGGGAAGTATGCATTCTGATGACCTGTATCCTTGAAGCGCTGATCCATTTCCTTCTGCATGAGCTCCCATACGGCATAGCCGTAAGGCTTAATGGCCATACAGCCGCGGACATCGGTATAGTCGCACATATCGTTTTTGAGTACGATATCGGTATACCACTTCGCAAAATCCACGTCGCGGGGGGTAATCTCCTGAACGAACTGGTTTTCTTTCTTTGCCATAATTTCCTCCGTTTCTTATTTACCATCTTAAAATCTATTCAGATGCCTCTTCTCCGAGCAAGGCATCCACAAGATCATATCCGCTTGATTTTACAATATTCACGGGCACTTGTAAAGACTTTTCCAGTTCCGGCACCGTTACATCATCCAGGAACAGATCCGCTCCACTACGCAGTACATTTCTGGGCAGATATAAGGTATCTCCCAGTTTTTTTCCCTTTAACTGTTTTTCAATATCCCCGCCGGTCAAAAGTCCGGACACAGTGATCATCTCTCCGAAAAATTCATTTACAATCTCATATACATGAATCTGCAGTCCCGGATATTCCTGCATCACCTCTTCTGACATTCTCTTTAAATAAGGAAAAGCAAGCTTTCCCGTTGCCAGGGAGATTTCTCTGATACCTTCCCATGGAAGACCTGCACCTGACTGTTTTTCTGTAATTCTCCTCTCAAGTCCGTCATGGAATTCATCTAATAGCAGTCGTATCATACCTACACCGTTTTCCAGCTGGAGATAACCATCATAGCGTTCCTCTTCAGGCACTTCTCTTCCCGCCAGAATATACCACTCATCACTGGCCTGGATAAAATGTGTTCCATACTTTTCCATACAGATCTTCTGATATTTCTCGATCAAATCTATGACTTCTCCTGCATCCTGCGCGTTAAAAGGTTCTAACGGATACAGCCCGTCACGGTATTTAGACAGCCCTACCGGCACCACAGAGACACTTTCCACATTCGGAAGGTACTCCATCAGCTTCTGAATACTGAATTCCAGCTCTTTCCCATCATTTACCCCTTTGCAGAGTACGATCTGTCCGTTCATCCGGATTCCGGCTTCATTCAGGATATCCACCTTTTTCAGTGCCTCCCCGGCGAAACGGTTATTCAGCATCTTACAGCGCAGATCCGGGTTCATGGTCTGGAAGGAAATATTGATGGGCGACAGATGATATCTGCAGATTCTGTCGATATCATGGTCTGACATATTTGTCAGTGTCACATAATTTCCTTGCAAAAAAGACAGACGGGAATCGTCATCCTTAAAATACAGGGTATCCCGCATGCCCTTCGGCATCTGATCGATAAAGCAGAAAATACATTTATTATGACAATGTCGGTATTCGTCCATCAGACCGTTTTCAAATTCAATGCCCAGATCCTCGTCGAATTCCTTGTCGATCTCTAAGAGCCACTGCTCTCCGTCCGCTTTTTCCACCAGCATTTCAATATACGTATCCTGGGTGAGAAACTGATAATCAAAAATATCCTCAATTTCCGTGTTATCTATGGCAAGTACTTTATCTCCGGGAGTGATCTCCAGTTCCTCTGCAATACTGCCCGGTTTTATTGTTTTTACAATATGTTCTTTTTTCTTCATTTAATTCACCTGACTAACTTTCTTCTATCCCATTGTACAAGAAATTCCTTGACGTGTCACTAGCATAATGATATAAAATAATTGTCGCTTTGACATATTTCTACAATATTATAATAACTATGATGCCAGGGGCAAAAGGTCTAAGCCCACATGAGCTTGCTCATGAGTGGGTGAAAGACCTTATGACCCGCCCCGATATGAGCATAAAAGTGGGATGATAATCCCACGATATGCGAATA
>ENA-ORPK01001980-ORPK01001980.1-human-gut-metagenome-genome-assembly--contig:-NODE-1980-length-14848-cov-3.106469_pt1 | contig 14848 bp, 12 predicted proteins | sample MGYA00242139_ERZ509068 | MGnify/ENA primary metagenome ERZ509068 (study PRJEB26280, sample SAMEA2338687) | human gut metagenome | biome: human gut; feature: human-associated habitat; material: faeces... | reverse complement strand
CTTCCTAGCTGCTTTTTATACGGTCTTTTCACTTCTCACGTTTCACTTTTCACTTTTCTTCCGCTACAATTTGCAAAAGAAAAAGACCCACCACACAGCGGGTCTTTGGAGTTATTTATGAAAAGACTTATTTTTCATCCAATGCTGCAACGCCTGGAAGTACTTTACCTTCAATAAATTCTAGAGAAGCACCGCCACCTGTTGATACGTGAGTGAAGTCTTCTGCTTTGAAATATTTCTTAGCAGCAGAAACTGAATCACCACCACCGATTACAGAAACAGCACCGGCTTTAGTTGCGTCTACAATTGCTTGCAATACAGCTTTTGTACCTTCAGCAAATTTAGGATTTTCAAATGCACCTACAGGTCCATTCATCAAAATAGTTTTTGAATTTTTAATTACTTCTGCAAAAGCTTTTTGGCTATCAGGACCAGCATCTACGCCTTCAAATCCGTCTGGAATTTCGTTGATAGAAACAACTTTGTTTGTACCGTTTCCAGAGAAGTCATCAGCAGCCAAAACATCTGTTGCCATAACGATTTTAACACCTTTATCAGCAGCTTTCTTTTCGATAGCTTTTGCAACATCCATTTGGTCATCTTCACAAATTGAGTTACCGATTTTTCCGCCATTAGCTTTTACGAAAGTATAAGCCATACCACCACCGATGATTAGGTTGTCAACTTTATCGATTAGGTTTTCTAAAACACCGATTTTAGAAGAAACTTTAGCACCGCCAACTACTGCTGTGAATGGGCGAGTTGGGTTATCAAGTGCTTGTGATAAGCATCTGATTTCTTTTTCCATCAACAAACCAGCAACTGCAGGTTTCAAAATATGAGCAACTTTAGCTGTTGAAGTGTGTTTTCTGTGAGCTGCACCAAAAGCATCATTTACGTAGAAATCGCCAAGTTTAGCAAGTTCTTCTGCAAATGTCATATCATCATCTTTAGCTTCTTCAGCTTTGTAGAAACGGATGTTTTCCAATAAAGCAACTTGACCGTCTTTCAACGTTTCCAATTCTTTGTCTGCGCCTTCGCCAACAGGTGATTTTACAAACAATACGTCTTCACCCAAAACTTTTGACATATATTTAGCAACAGGTTCAAGAGAAAATTCAGTTTTCCATTCTCCTTTTGGTCTGCCCAAGTGAGCCATAAGAATAATTTTAGCTCCTTTTTCTTTCAAAGCTTTAATTGTAGGAACAATTGCTTGAATTCTTGTGTCATCTGTTACGTTGTGGTTTTCATCTAAAGGTACGTTTACGTCAACTCTAACCAAAGCACGTTTACCTTTTACGTCACCTAAATCATTAATTGATTTTTTCATATTTTCTCTCCTTTGCGAATTGAAAAAAATTAGATTTTCAACTCATTCATGTATTCGCAAGACTATCATACAAAAAACATGAAATTAATCCAAGTAACTAATTAAAAAATTTACGGAACATAATTTTTCAACCCTAAATTTTTAAATTAATGTTGAAAAATATTTATCATAAAAGGGCTAGAACCCTTCTCGTGAATATCTCTCCAGTCTTGTCGGGTAATTTGTTGTTGTTGAATACCACGCTTATATTGCTCGTTAAAGAAAAGTTGACGTTTCTTCAAACCGGCATAACATTCTCCTTGGTTATCAATATCCAACAAATTGCACTTAAACAAAGCGGATTGAAACTCTTTACGTCTATTCGCCCAATAATTATAAATTTCTTGAGTAGACTTTGTACCTTCCGGCCAAAACCATTTTATTTCTTTGTATTCAGCATTTTCAAGCCCATCAGGGCAAAAATCATCCCACAAAGGGGGTATCAATTCTGCCCCAAATCCAGCAAGAGCGAATGCCCCAACCAAAATCAAAGATAATATTATATTTGTAAATCCTTTTTTCAACTTCATTAGTTCTCAATTCCTATGTCTAATATAATAGAATTTTACAAATTAATCAATTCTTTTGTAAAAATATTATTCATCACTCGCATTAATATTCTTGTTCCAAAGTATGATGTAAGAATGAATATTGTCGCAAAGGGCTACGTGCGTAAAACTTTACACTAGTGTCTGAAGTATGAACCAATATTGGTGCAGAGGGCTACGTGCGTAAACATTCCACCAATATTTGGAGTATGAATGAATATTGATGCAGAGGGCTACGTGCGTAGCACCTATGCTTTCAGAATGACGACTTTGTAATTCTTTTGTAACGAACTTAGCGTCCTATCGTCTTAACGACTTATCGACTTCTAAAAACTTAGCTGCCTTGCTTCCTAGCTGCTTTTTATACGGTCTTTTCACTTCTCACGTTTCACTTTTCACTTTTTACCTATCTTTTGCTATAATAAAATTAATGAATGACGCATTAAAACAAACGCTTAAACTTTTGCCGTCGCTCCCTGGATGTTATATTTACTATAACAAAGACGGGGAGGTTATTTATGTTGGCAAAGCTAAAATCCTCAAACGCCGAGTAATGAGCTATTTTAACCGCAAACACGATAGAGTAAAAGTCAGCATACTTGTTTCACAAATCGAGCGGATGGAATACATTATAACCAACACCGAAGTCGAAGCATTAATTCTTGAAAGCCACTTAATCAAAAAATATAAGCCAAAATACAATGTTCTCTTAAAGGACGATAAAAAATATCCGTATTTTTTGGTAACTGATGAGGATTTTCCAAGAATTACAATTGTGCGCAAAAAAAATCTTAACCCAGATAAAGGGAGATATTACGGTCCTTACACAGATATAAGAGCAATGCATGCAACTTTGGATTTTCTCAAAAAAATCTTTCCGCTCAAACAATGCAAAAATCCGAAATTTAAAGACCGTCCATGCCTGTATTACCACATTGGACGCTGTATGGCACCTTGTCAAAATAAAGTTTCATCGGAAGAATATAAAAACCTTGTAAAACAGGCAGAATTGTTCCTTTCTGGCAAACAAGCCGAGTTGATGAAACAACTAAAAGAGCAAATGCAAAAGTATTCAGACAGTTTGCAGTTTGAAAAAGCCGCTAAACTTCGCGACAGCTACAATGATTTAGCCAAAACACTTGAAAAACAAAAAGTAGTCTATGAGAATACAAAACTAAACGAAGATGTAATTTCACTGATGGCAGACGAGGGAATTTTTGCAATCGTAATTCTTATGATACGAGAAGGCAGGCTCATTGACAAAAAAGATTTTATTTATGATGTTGAAGAAGAAGACAGGACAGAATTTTTTGCAACTTTCTTCAAAGAATATTACAGTACACTCAAGCTCGGTTATCCTGACAGAATTGTATCAAACGAACTTGAAGCAGTAGGGGAAAAAGCTTTGTATGAAGAATGGTTAGAAATTCTTGCACAGAAGAAAGTTAAAATCAGTTACGGGAAATCCGCACAAGGCAAAGAACTTCAAATGCTTGCTGACAAAAATGCAAAAGTTTTTCTTGAAAATGCAAAAATCAAAAAAATGGCATCAATTTACGAAGATTTTAACGAAATCGGTTCTTACTTGGCAGAAAAATTGCAACTCAAAAACTTCCCCCACAGAATGGAATGCTATGACATCTCACATATTCAAGGTACAAACACAGTTGCCTCAATGGTTGTATTTGAAAATGGAGTAAAAAAAGGTTCGGAATACCGACGATTCAAGGTGAAATCAACCGAAGGCAAACCGGATGACTTTTTATCTATGAAAGAAGTTTTGACAAGGCGACTTTCTCGTCTCGGAGAACCGAAGTGGGAAAAACCTGATTTAATCATAATTGATGGCGGCAAAGGTCAACTTTCCAGTGTAATGCAAATTATCGAAGAACTCGGCATAACAGGCATAGATATAGTAAGTTTAGCCAAAAAACACGAAGAAGTTTTTCTCCCAAAACAATCAAAACCTGTAATTTTACCAAGAAACTCAAGTGCACTATTTTTGTTCCAGCGCATAAGAGACGAAGCTCACAGATTTGCAATAACTTATCACCGAAAGCTGCGCTCAAAAACAATGGTCAAAAAATCTGAAAAATAATTAGTTGTTCAAACTATGGATAGGAGCTGGAATTCTCCCTCCTCTGCGAACGAAGCCTGTAGATGATAGAGTTTTTACCGGCATAATTGGAGCTTCACCGAGCAATCCGCCATAAACAACCTTCTCACCAACCGATTTGCCAACTACAGGAATAATTCTAACCGCAGTAGTTTTTTTGTTAATCATACCGATAGCCATTTCATCTGCAATAATTCCTGCAATTGTATCAGCCGGCGTATCCCCGGGGATTGCAATCATATCCAAACCTACAGAGCAAACAGAAGTCATAGCTTCTAATTTATCAAAAGTCAAATATCCTTTCGCCGAAGCTTCAATCATACCTGCATCTTCTGAAACAGGAATAAAAGCACCTGACAACCCGCCAACATGAGAACTTGCCATAATTCCACCTTTTTTCACTGCATCATTAAGCATTGCAAGTGCAGCGGTTGTCCCATGGGCACCAGCATGTTCCAAGCCCATTGCCTGAAAAATTCCGGCAACACTATCACCGATTGCAGGAGTCGGAGCTAAAGACAAATCAATTACACCAAACGGCACTCCAAGACGTTTTGCAAGCTTTCTGCCAACAAGTTCTCCTGTTGAAGTAATTTTGTAGGCAATTTGTTTAATCTTATTCGCAAGTGCACTCAAATCTTCATCTTTACCTAAAGCCTCAACCGCAGCCCTAACAACACCAGGGCCAGAAACTCCGACATTCAAAGCACATTCTGGTTCTCCAACACCGCAAAAAGCACCTGCCATAAACGGATTGTCTCCAGGAGTATTACAGAATACAACAAGTTTTGCAGCGCCAATTCCATCTTTATCTTTTGTAAGTTCGGCTGACTTTTTAACAATTTCAGCCATCTTCAAAACAGCATCCATGTTAATTCCTGCCTTTGAAGAAGCAACATTTATTGAAGAACAAAGCCTTTCTGTCTGAGCCAAAGCTTCAGGAATACTTTCAATAAGAAGTTTGTCGCCCTTAGTCATACCCTTTTCTACAAGAGCAGAAAAACCTCCCACAAAATTTACACCAACAGCTTTTGCAGCTTTGTCCAGAGTCTTGGCAATTTTTACATAATCAGGATTTTTACAAGATTCACCAACAATAGAAATCGGAGTAACAGAAATCCTTTTATTAACAATCGGGATTGAATAATCGTTTTCAAACTCATTTGCATATTCAACGAGATTACCAGCATACTTTACAATTTTGTTGTAAATATTTTCACAGACAACGTCAACATCGCTATCTGCACAATCTCTCAAACTTATCGCCATAGTAACCGTTCTGATATCAAGGTTATACAGCTTAATCATATTAATCGTTTCTAAAATTAAATCTTCTTTTATCATTGTCCTAGTGATTGCACTCCATGGAATAAAACTTCTGTAATATCAAATTTTTTAACTTTCAGACGCATCTCTACTCGTCTGCTTTTGTTATAATCTTCTTTTCCGTTAACCAAAATCGGATCTGAATAACTTCTGCCCTCAACAATAAGCATTTTTCTTAATTTCGGGCTATACTGTTTGTCAAAATCGGTTTGGAAAACATAATTTGCAACAGCATTTGCACGAGCAACACTAAGTTCCATATTTCTCATATATTCAACGTTTGGATCTTTGATTCCTGCAAAAGTGTGACTGTCAGTGTGCCCTTGGATTATAATATTTTCAATTTCATTAACCAACTCTTTTTTAGAAAAAATTGTGTTTATATAAATTGGAACAAGTTTGCTCAAATAGACTTTACCCTTTGGGGAAAGATTTGCACTTCCAAGCTCAAACAATTCCATATCAGAGATTTTAACGTCACCGCTCATCTGATCAACTTGAGCTTCAATATTAGCCTTTTTAAGATTTTCCATTAACTCTTTACTAACTTCAACCTGTTGTTTTTTTTGTTGAACAGTTTGTTGCGTAAATCCAGTCATGGCAAGAACAAACAAGGTCATAAAAATAATTGCCAAACCTAACAAAAGGTCAGACATCGTTGTCCAGAAGATGTTATTATCTCCATCAACTGCAGCTTTTTTTCGAATTCCTATCGCCATAAACCGCTCCCACTAAAACAAATCATCAACGTCATCTCCCCTACCGCTGTTTTTTACAACCTCTTTCATACTCTTATTAACCTCATTCAAACCAAAAATCAAGTTTTCCAAATAAGGCACAAGGTTGCTCGCAATACCAGAATTTAATGCAGCTTTAAACTGTTGAGGCATACTTGTAATTAAGTTTGAAATAGAATTGTTTTGGATTTTTGTTTCTTTCAAAAGTTCAAGCAAGAATTTTTCAGAAGAAATGTTATTGAACAATTTGCCCATTAAATCTTCGCAAATAAGAAGTGGTCTGTTACACAAAAATTGATAAGAAATTTTTTCAAACAACAAGAAGATAAGAGAAGAACCTACCGCAATAACTGATACAAGAGCGGCAGTCTGCATTGAAGACATCAAACCTGCAACAGAAGCAATTGTTTTTTCTTGAGATGAAAAGTCGATTTTACCGAAAGCAATCGCAATGTTTAAGAACGTGAACAACGGACCAAAACCAGTCAATACGGTCGGAATTGCTGCTAAAAACCTACTGTTAAATTTTGATGAAACCAAAGTTTCGTCATTAAAAAAGTATAACGGATCAACAGTAGTCTGAATATTCTGAACTGTTGATGACACTTCTTTATATGTCAAATCGTTATTTTTACCTTTAAGAGCAATTGATTCAGAAAAAACGAGAGTATTTTTGAACTCTAACCAAGCACCTGATACATAAGGATTTGCACTCATCCATTCATCAATTTCTTTAAAACGAAAATTCAAATCTGTCTTTTTAAAATTGGAAATAAATGCTAAAAGTATTTTCAAATTTTTGTTTACATTGAAATAATTTTTCACACAATAAATAAGCGAAAACAAGAATGTAAAAAGTACAATCAGGATTGGAATATCCGTAAAAATATGTAATAAATTCATAATCTCTCCGTTTCTCAATGAAATTATATCATAACAGGTTGATTTGAGCAAGCGGTTTTGCACTACGTTACTATTATGTGATTAAATTAATTACTAACATTGATAGATTCTGAATAGCAAGAAAAATTAATGCTCGACACTAAAATATGATGTAGGAATGAATGTTGTCGCAGAGGGCTACGTGCGTAAATATTCCGCCAATATTTGAAGTAGGAATAAATATTGGTGCAGAGGGCTACGTGCGTAAACTATACACCAGTGTTTGAAGTATGAACGAATATTTGCGCAGAGGACTACGTGCGTAGCACCTCAGGTAGAATTTCAAATGCATCTACTGTTGAATAATCTGTTGGCAGAATAAAAACAATTGAATTTGTTGTAGCTTTTTTATCTAACTGCATTAGCTCAATCATTTTGTTCACATTAAATTTTGGAATTTCTCGGAAATTATATTTTTTTATAATGTCTTCTGCTAAAAATTTGTAGTTTTTATCAATCAAATTTTTCTTTAATGCCAAATTGAACGCAAATTTCATACCTTCAACAACTGCTTCGCCGTGAGTGTATTTTTTATATTTTGTAATTCTTTCGACTGCGTGACCGTATGTGTGTCCAAAATTTAAAATACGTCTCAAATTACTTTCTTTTTCGTCTTTTTCGACTACTGAAATTTTCAATTTTACACAAATTTCTATCAATTGAGCAAGCGTTTTTTCTTTTCGTTCAAGAATTTGCTCTACTTTTTCAGTCAAAAAGTTTGTTAAATTCAAATCCTCATCACATTTACAACTTTTTTCTATAAAAGAATATTTTACAACTTCACCCATACCAGCTTTAAACTGTCTGTCATCAAGAGTTTTCAGGAATTTTGGATTAATAAAAACAGCTTTTGGCTGATAAAAAGCGCCGACCAAATTTTTACCAAACTTAGTATCTATTGCAGTTTTTCCACCAACTGAACTATCAACACAGGCTAATAATGTTGTCGGGACTTGAATAAAATCAATTCCACGCATATATGTTGCTGATGCAAATCCTGTTATATCACCTACTACGCCCCCACCGATTGCGATAAACACATCCTTACGAGTCAATTTCATTTTTAGTGCATGGTTTAAAATCTTCTCTAAGTTTTTAAAATTTTTCTCTTTTTCGCCATCTTTTAGTATAAACTTGTTTTCTTGCGGGATACCAAGGGCTTTGCCATATAACTTGTCTACTTTTTCTGAAATCACGGCAAGATATTTTCTGTTTTTGACCAATGCAAAAAGTTTTTCTGATAGAACAGAAATTTCTTGATTTTCAATAAAAATCGGATAACTTTTTTCTTCAGATTTGATATTTACAGAAAGATTAACCATTCAGAGCTCCAAGAATTTCACGAACAATATCATAAGGATTTTTGCCGGTAGTATCAATTGTTATGTCAGCTTTTTCGTAGTTTTTAGAACGTAGTTGCATAAGGTTCGAGATTTTTTCGATAGAAAAATTTTTTTTCAAAAGCGGACGTTTTCTGCCAATTGCTGTCGCATGATTTGTTTCTGTTTCCAATACTTCTGCTTTAATACGATTATAAATCTCTTTTGGAGTTGCTTTTAGGTATATCACGTGCGAAGTTTCGAGCATAATTTTTCTATTTTCATCGTTTTCAAAAGCGCCACCACCTGCAGAAATAATTGCTTTTTCACCGTTACAAAAATGCTTTACTTTTTCATTTTCAAGCATTCTAAAAAACTGTTCACCGTGTTTTAGAAAGATTTCGGAAATTTTTTTTTGGGTGCTTTTTTCGATTTCTGCATCAATATCGATATATTTGAAATCAGGAAGTTCACGGCTCAACTCGTCACCGGTAGTTGTTTTCCCGCATCCCATCATGCCAATTAATACGATGTTCCTTTTCATAGTTATTATTTTACTATAAACTTTCCATATCACAAACTTTTGTGCTAAAATCACGATATGGTAAAGATTTTTGACTGCACACTCCGTGATGGCGGGCATATTAATAAATGGAATTTTTCTGACGAATGTATATTGTCAACTCTTAACACTGCCGAAAACTCCGGAATTGACTACTTTGAGGTTGGATATGAAATGCCGGATTGTATTAATTCTGCAAAAATTAAAATTGGCGTTATGCTTGATGCAAAAAATATTCATCCAATTTCTAAAAAAGCTGATTTTGTTCGTATTGCTTGTTATCCGCATGAAATTAATACGGCAATTGAAGCGGTAGAAGATTTTGCCCAGCAAGGGTTTGAAGTGTTTCTTCACCTAATGACTGCTGATAAATTTCAAGATTATAAACTTTTGAAAAATTGGAAAAACAAAGATTTTTTGACGTCAATTTATTTTGCAGACAGTTTTGGAGCTTTTATGCCGTCTGATGTCGAAAATATTTACAAAAAACTTCAAGATTGCGGGTTTGAAAAAATAAGTTTTCATGCTCATAATAATTTGCAACTTGCATTTACAAACACGATTAAAGCAATCGAACTTGGTGCATATAGCGTTGATGCAACAGCGTTTGGAATGGGTAGGGGCGGAGGAAATCTGCCAATAGAATTGCTTTTTAAATATTTGGGCAAAAATAATTTTGAATACTTAGAACTTATAAAAAAATATTACTTGGATTTGCAAAAACAAACTTTCTGGGGATACAGTTATAACGCCTTAATTGGCGGACTTAACAATATTCATCCGTCAAAGGTCAAACAATTGAATGATGCTTGTTAAGCGGTTTGCATTTATAATTTTTCCAAAGAGAGGAATATTATATGCTTTTAACTGATCACGTTCAAGCGATTATAAAATCGGCAAAATCTATTGTTGTAGCAAGGAATTATCCGGAATTAGCACCGGAACATTTAATGCTTGCGCTAATGCTTGATCAGAACGATTTGCCAAAGATTTTGTTTGAGCGTGTCGGGCTTGATAATCCTGAAATCACTGACAGATTGAACAATTACATCTCAAAACGTGCTTATTTTGCTCGTGGAAAATTCTCAGATGTTCGATTTTCAACCGAAACTCTTGTGCTGATGAAAGTTGCGCAAGAAGAAGCTGAAAAACACGGCGATGAGCAGGTTAGCATAGAACACTTGATGCTGGCACTTTTTAGGCTTGATAATAAAACACTTAATCATTTATGGGAACAAGCTGGAATAAACAGGCTTGAGTTGTATGAAAAAATGACAGAAGTTGCAAAAAGTATTGTTACTCAAGAAGAAACAATAACTTCTGACTCTAAAACTTCAACAGATAGCACTTCTACATCTGCAAACCAAGAAAAGAAAAACGAAGCACTAGAAAAATATACAACAGATTTAACAGAACTTGCCAGCAAAAACAAGTTAGATCCTGTGATTGGACGTGATGATGAAATAAGACGCACAATCCAGATTTTAAACCGTCGTTCGAAAAATAATCCTGTAATTATAGGTGAACCTGGGGTTGGAAAAACAGCTATTATAGAAGGACTTGCGCAAAGAATTATTTCTGGAGATGTTCCGGAAAGTCTTAAAAATGACAAGATTTTGTCGCTCGATTTAGGTGCATTGCTTGCCGGAGCGTCATATAGAGGAGAATTTGAAGAACGTTTGAAAGCTGTATTAAAAGCTATTGAAGAAAAAGCAGACGATTTAATGCTATTTATTGATGAAATTCATACAATTATGGGGGCAGGCTCGTCAGAAGGCTCCGCAGATGCCGGAAATTTGCTAAAACCAATGCTTGCTCGTGGAAATGTTAGAGTAATTGGTGCAACAACAACAGATGAATATCGCAAATATATAGAAAAAGACAAAGCTTTAGAACGCCGTTTTCAGCCGGTTATAGCTGAAGAACCTTCCGTTGAAACAACAATAAGTATTTTAAGAGGGTTAAAAGATAAATATGAAGGCTATCACAGTGTTAAAATTCTAGATAACGCAATTGTATCAGCCGTAAAACTTTCTCACAGATATATTTCTGACAGATGTTTGCCTGATAAAGCAATTGATTTGCTGGACGAAGCCGCATCTGCCTTAAGAATTGAAATTGACACAATGCCTGAGGAAATCGATATCTTTATTCGTCAAAAAATTCAGCTTGAAATGAACAAAAAAGCACTTGAAAAAGATGAAACTCCTGAATCTGCTAAGAAATTAGAAAAGATTGTCAAAAAAATAGCTGAAATTGAAACAAAAATAGAAAAACTTAAAGAACAATGGTTAAAGGAGAAAAAAGTTATTGATTCAGCGGGGGCTGTAAAACGTAATATTGAAAAATTAAAAGCACAGATTGAAATAAATAAGAAAAATCCTCAAATGTCAATCTCTTTAGAAGCAAAATACAGTCAAATGCTTGATATGGAACAAAAATTGCAAGCAATCCAGCAACAATCAAACAAAAAACGACTTTTGAAAGAAGAAGTTGATGAAGATGACATAGCAAACATTGTTGCGAAATGGACAGGAATTCCTGTAAATCGCCTGATGGAAGATGAATCTAAAAAGCTTATAGGAATGGAAACAGTTATGCATGAACGTGTTGTCGGACAGGATGAAGCTGTTACTAAAATTGCAAACGCTATCCGCTTATCTCGTTCAGGGTTGCGTGACCCAAAACGCCCTATAGGGACTTTTTTGTTTCTTGGTCCTACCGGTGTTGGCAAAACCGAGTTAGGCAAGACTCTTGCGTATATTTTATTTAATGATGAAGACGCACTTGTAAGAATTGATATGTCTGAATTTATGGAAAAAGCTTCAATTTCGAGACTAGTTGGCGCAACAGCCGGATATGTCGGCTACGAAGAAGGTGGGCAATTGACTGAAGCGGTTAGACGTAAACCGTATTCTGTTGTACTTTTTGATGAAGTTGAAAAAGCTCATCCTGACGTCTTTAATTTAATGCTACAAATGTTTGATGATGGACGTTTGACAGACGGTCAAGGACATTTGATTGATTTTAAAAATACTGTAATAATTATGACGAGCAACCTCGGAAGCGATATTATTCTCGATAAAGCATTAAACGAACAGGATAAAAAAGAGGCATTAAACCATGCTCTTAGAGAAAAATTTAAGCCTGAATTTTTGAACAGAATTGATGAAATAATAATGTTCAAAGCCTTGACGTTAGAAGAATTGACACATATTGTTGATATTCAGACAGGCTCGCTCAAAAAACGACTTGCAGAACAAGATATTGAACTTATAATAACTGACAATGCAAAAAAACATCTTGCGGACGAAGGCTATGAGCCATTGTATGGTGCAAGACCGTTAAAACGTGTAATCCGTCAACTCATAGAAATTCCGTTATCTATGAAAATTCTTGAAGGCAACTTCTCCAAAGGCGATAAAATTCTTGTCGATTTTGATGGAAAAGAATTGATGTTTAGTAAAAAGTGAAAAAACATATCTTTACGTCTTGACAAACTTGTGATTTTATGCTATAAAGAGTGTGGGGTAAATGTATATTTATAAGTCTTGTCAAACAACGAGACTTTTTTTTTCGGAAGATGGTCGGTTTTATTGCTTTTTTACCTTTTGTAAATTTTATGTAACAAATCATCTTTTTTATTAAAGTTTTTGAGTGAAAATTCCGAGATAAAAATTACTGACAGAGCAATAGATAATTGGAGGTAAATTTTTAAATGAATTCAAAAACTGAAAAAGTTATGGTCATGGACTGTAACACCGTTGCCAATGGCATTATGAGGGATATTAATGACATTGACAGAATGGAAAGAATGCTTAGCAGCGAATTGAGTTCCGAAGACTTGTTTAGGATTGATTGTGCTATTCTTTCTTCTCTAAGAAATACAACAGATTTTTCTCGAGATTTGCTTAAACAGCTAGAAGAAGGAAAATTTGAAACAGTTACAAATGAAAAACCGGAAAAACCTGTAGCTAAATCAGTTGACAAACAACTAACCGAAATTCAACAGAACACAATGATTGACATTACAATGCCCCTACAAAATATGTTCGATGAAATGGCATCAATTGTCTCAGAAGCGTTTGTATAGTAGATTACCCAAGGAGTTAAAAGAAGATGAAAGATTTGAGCGAACTAAACACATTAGACATTGATTTTTCCAAAATTGCCCCGATAGAAAATGTTTCAGAAAATATTTTGTTATCAGAAGAGTTGCTGGAAAAATACAAAATTGAAATCGACGAAAGCAAGATTGAAAAAATTATCGCCGAAATTCCAGAAGAACACAGACAAACATTGTCCTTTGAGGATAAAATTGAATACATCAGAAAAATTCTTGCCTATGATGTTTCAACACCTATTAAAAACTTGTTTGATGATGTGTTATGCTTTGTAAGTAAACTATAGTAATAAAAAAGAGGATTTTATATAGAATCCTCTTTTTAGTTTATTATTTTTTATCTCTATCAGAACGTTCTCTTACGGAGAGTTTAATCGGCGTGCCGAAAAATCCGAAAGCTTCACGCAACTTGTTTTCTACATAACGTTTGTAGTGATCTTTCATTAAATCTGCATTGTTTGCAAAAATAACGATATGCGGTGGTTGAACGCCTGTTTGAGTTACATACATAATTTTTAAACGTTTTCCTTTTGAAGATGCAGGAGGATTAAGCATATAAGCTTCTTTTATAACCTTGTTCAAAAGTCCTGTAGAAATACGTTTTGTGCATTCTGCATAAACGCTTTCTGCTTCTGTGAAAATCGTGTTTAATCTTTGTTTTGTCACCGCAGAAATATAAATCTTTGGTGCATATTCCAAAAATGGAATATCATTGGCAAGTTTTTTGTTGTATTGATTGATTGTATTTGATTTTTTATCCTCAATCAAATCCCACTTGTTAATAGCGATAATCAAACCTTTTCCGGCTTCTGTAATAATAGATGCGATTTTTTTATCTTGGTCTGAAATTCCTTGAGTTGCATCAATTACCAAAAGAGCAACATCACAATCTCTAATAGAACGGATTGCACGGTCTACAGCAAATTTTTCAACACCCCAGTCAACTTTTGATTTCTTACGAATTCCTGCTGTATCAACTATTACAAATTCTCTGTCGTTGAAAGTTATTGAACTGTCTATGCTATCACGAGTCGTGCCTGAAACATCTGATACAATAACTCTTTTTTCGTTTAGCAAAGCATTGACTATGGAAGATTTTCCGGCATTCGGTCTGCCTACAATTGCAATTCTTATTGTATTATCTTCTTCTTGCTCAATTTCTCTTGAAAAATCTTCTGTAACTAAATCTAATAAGTCACCAACACCACCTGAACCGTGAAGTGCAGATATACCAATAGGTTCACCGATTGCAAGCGAGTAAAAATCATTTACCATCAACAAAGATTCTTTGTTGTCAGATTTGTTTACAGCCAAAAATACAGGTTTCCCGGATTGCCTTAAAATATTGGCAATATCATAATCTACAGGATTTACACCTTCTTTTCCGTCAACGATAAATATAATTTTGTCAGCTTCTTCACAAGCAATTTTGGCCTGATCGAAAATTGACAACATAATTTCGTCCTCGTCACCAGGAATAATTCCGCCTGTATCGATTACTGTGAATAACTTGTTTTGCCATTCAACGTCAAAATAAATTCTATCACGTGTAACACCAGGCAAATCGTCCACGATAGAGTTTCTTGTACCTATCAAACGGTTTACAAAGGTTGATTTTCCGACATTCGGACGTCCTACTATTGCAACAATTGGTTTTCTCATAAGATTTATTATAACATGAAAATAGGAAAATGAATATTTAGATGTGCATATACAAAGTCTGTACAAAAAGCATGAAAAGTGAAACGTGAGAAGTGAAAAGACCGTATCATTAGTGAGTGGTGAATGGTGAGTAGTGAGCAGACT